>Ga0105052_10001462_pt1 | contig 31090 bp, 25 predicted proteins | sample FRY03_FD_78094 | JGI IMG/M metagenome (GOLD analysis project Ga0105052, IMG submission 78094) | Freshwater microbial communities from Lake Fryxell liftoff mats and glacier meltwater in Antarctica - FRY-03 | ecosystem: Environmental > Aquatic > Freshwater > Ice > Glacier meltwater ... | reverse complement strand
GCCCTGCAGGTGGCGCAGGGCCCCGAACAACGCCACATCCATCGTCTCGCCCAGAATCGCCGTTACGCGGTCGTGCGCGGCACGACCACTCATCTGCTCGGCGACCGGTGCGTGCACCGTCAACTCGGTCACCGTGCCCTTCACCCACCGCTTCGTGTACGTCATGCGGTAGGGGCCCGTCTCGATGTCGGCCTGCACCCACGGGCCGACATCACGATTGACCGGCTTCGCCGCCTTTACGCGCGACTTGTTGGACGAGTCGGGGTCGGTCAGCAGCATGTCCAGGGCATCGGCCAGGCTCGACTTACCCACCTCGTTTGGCCCCTGCACGATCGTGATGCCATCGAGTGCGAACTCCACGTCCGCCGATTTAACCCCGCGGAAGTCGCGAAGGGAGATGCGGTGGATCCTCATGCCGCGCCGCGCGTCAGCCGGTAGAGCAGGCGCAGCGCATCACGCGCGGCCTGCTGGTCGGGTCCAGGTGTCGAGGCGGACTCGGCGATCTCGGCCGCGGCCGCGTGCGCGTACCCCTGCAGGCCCAGGTGTTGCAGATCGCTCTCCTCCACGAACACCGCCAGATCACTGCGCCCGTCAGAGGTGGTGAGACTGGCGAACACATCCCTATGGTCGTCGAGGGCGCGGTGCAACTCGGCGTCCTCGCTCATGCCGAGCGCACCAACCAGCGACAGCCGCACGACCGTACGATCCTTGTTGGGAATGGCCGCCAACTCGGCATCGAGCCGAGCGACGTCATCCACGCCGTCCAGTCGGGCCTCGACGCGGCGGAACGACCACTGGCCCACCGAGCGCGGCTCGACCCCGACACCCGTTTTGTCAATCGAAACGATGAGGACGTTGCCGGGATCGAGCTCACCGTGGTCGGTGGCCACCGGAGTGCCTGGGTACCAGACGCGGGGGTCACCGCCCACCTCGGTGGTGGAATGGCGGTCGCCGAGGGCCACGTACGCCAGGAGACCCGCGTCGAGTGCCGTGCGCAGTCCGCTCATGGCGATGACCGACGGGTCCTGGGTATCGGGAGACATGACATCCACCACGCCGTGCGCTGCGAGCACGCGTAGCGAGCCCGCTGGCCCGAGCCCCGCAACCACGGAGGCCGACGGATCGAGCCCTGGACGCTTGGCATTCCACGGGGCACCGACCACCTCGACATCACCGATGAGGATGGGCGTCGAATCCTCGATCACCGTGACGCTCGCAGGGAGACGGTCGACGAATACCGGCGCGCGATATACCGAGGCCGCATCGAGGGGATCGTGATTGCCCGGCAGGATCAGCACCGGCACCGTGAACTGCGCCAGAGCGCTGGCGGCGCGGGCCACGACTTGGCGATCCACGTGGTTCGAGTCGAACACGTCGCCGCACACCAGCACGAACTGCGCGTCCACCTCATCCGCCATGCGCGCGATCTGGGCCACGGCGTCAATGCGGTCCCCGGAGTAGCGCGCCTGAGCCTCGGGCGGCAGAAATCGCCGGGTCATCCCGAGGTGCCAGTCAGCGGTGTGAAGAAAGCGCGTCAGACCCATGAGGGTAGGTCGCGCGCCGGACGGTCCGGTCTTACCCGGCGGGGGCAGCGAGCCCTGCGCGCATGGCATCGAGCGGAGGCTCGACGCCCGTCCACTGGCGGAATGCGGCGGCGCCCTGATGTAACAGCATCCCAAGGCCATCGACGGTGCGCGCACCGTTCGCGGCGGCGGCGGCCAGCCACGGCGTGCGCCCCGCGCGATACACGAGGTCGTACGCCACGGATCCGGGGCCGAGCGCGTCAAGCGGCAAGTCCGCGGGCACCGCATCGCTGCCCATGCCGAGGCTCGTTGCATTGACGACGAGGACTGCGGTGGATGCCGCCTGCTCCATCGCCTCGCGGGTGAATGCAACGGGCTCGCCCAGCGCCGCGCACTTCTCCTCTGAACGGTTTGCGACGCGCAGGCGGGCGCCACGACCCTTCAGCGCGAAGGCCACGGCCTTCGCCGCGCCCCCAGCACCGATCAGCAGCACCTCGGCCCCGTCCAGGTCAATGGGCGCAGACTCATCGAGCGCCCGCAGGAATCCCTCGGCGTCGGTGTTGTCACCGGTCATGCCGCCGTCGCCATCCGGAATGAGGGTGTTGGCAGCCCCGATCGCCTCAACCGCCGGCGTGACCGCCGAACAGCACTCGATGACGGCCTGCTTGTGCGGGATGGTGACGTTGAGTCCCGAGCAGCCCGCGCGAAAGAGCCCGCGCACCGCCTGCACCACGTGGTCGGGATCAATGGGAAACGCCAGGTACGCCCAGTCGAGACCCAACGCCCGAAACGCCGCGTTGTGCATGCGCGGCGAAAGCGAGTGGCCAACCGGCCAGCCGATGACGCCGGCGAACCGCGTGCTGGAGGTGGGCCACGGGGAGTCCATGCTCAACCGTTTGCCTTCGCCCGGGCGATCGCCTGCTGGTGCGCTGCGTCATTGAGCGAGTAGAACACCTTGCCGCTGGGGCTCGCCACGAAGTACAGGTTCTTCGTGGGCGTGGGATTGGCTGCGGCGTCGATGGAGTCGAATCCGGGGTTGCAGATGGGCCCGGGCGGCAACCCGGCAAACCTGCGGGTGTTGTAGGGCGAGTTGATCCCCAGGGCGGACTTGGTCAGTTCCTTCGTCCACGAGCCCAACGCATAGCTCACCGTGGGGTCGGCGTCCAGACGCATACCGAGTTTCAAACGGTTGTAGAAGACCCCGGCGATCAGGCGGCGATCCTTCGGGTTGCTTGCCTCACGCTCGATAATGCTCGCAAGAATGAGCACGTCGTACTTGGTGAGGTTGCGTTTCTTGGCGTACGCGTAGTTGACACGCGCGGTCTGCTGGCCGTACACGCGCAACTGATAGTCCACGAGGTCGCTCACCGGCTTCTTCGGGTCAACCGGGTACGTCGCCGGAAACAGAAAGCCTTCGAGCGAGGTGGGCACCTTCGTGCCGGCCATCTGCTGGCCCACCGTCGATGCATTGGTGGCACTCAGGTACGCCGCAGCCAGGATGCCCGTCTTCTGCTGCACAACGGCGGCGTATTCCGTGCGTCGCTGGCCCTCGACGAGCAGCACGTCCACGGTCGTGGGGATGGGGGTGGTGGTGGTGGGCGTGTCCCCGCCGCGGGTCATCAGTACCCCGGCGGCGATGGCCACAAGCACCAACACCCCGACCAGCACGCCAATCACCACGGCCTTGCCGCCGCTGGTTGCACGCTCGGGGCGACGACGCCTGCCCGGGGGGCTGCCGGTGCTCATGCCGCCCCCGCTTGTGCTCTCAACCATGAATCGAGGATGACACAGGCGGCCACGCTGTCCAGTTCGGCCTGGGCTGCCCCATCACGACGCAGGCGCTCGGCCTCGGTGGTGGACAGCCGCTCGTCCGAGAGCACCACCCGGGCCTCAACCCGTGTGCGCAGGCGACCCGCGAACGACCGGGCGTGGTGTGCCTGCTCCCCAGCCACGCCGGACATGAGCAGCGGCTCGCCGATGACGATGACCTCGGGTGCCTCTTGGGCCAACACGGCATGCAGCGCGGCGGTGCCCTCGGGCGTGTCAATACGGCGGATGACCGCGAGTGGCCGCACGACTGTGCCCGTGGGGTCACTCACCGCGATCCCGGTGCGCTCGCGCCCGAGGTCGAGGGCAAGGGCCTTCACCCGGCCGCCAACCTCAGCACCTCGTTTGCGCGGGCCATGGCCTCCGCCATCTTTGACGGGTCCTTGCCCCCTGCGCGGGCCATACCGGGCTTGCCACCGCCACCGCCGCCCACGATCGGGGCGACCTCGCGCATGAGATCCGCAGCAGACATGCCAGCGCCGGTGGCGACATCGTCGAACATGGCCACGAGTAGTGCCTTCCCATCGGCAACCGCACCCAACACGATGGCCGCGCCCGTGCCCACCGACTGCGTCACACGGTCGGTGATGGACAGCAACTCGTCCATGTCCGAGGCCTCAACCTCGACGGCCAAGATGGTGACGGCACCAACGACATCGGCGCCCGCCGCCAGCGCTGCGATGTCCACACGACCAGAGCGGGCCTTCTTCAGCTCACCCTCCAGGTGTGTGATGCGCGCGTCGCGCGCGGCAACCTCGACCGCGAGTGCGGTGGCGCGGTCGCGCATGTGATCGAGCGCGGCACGACCGGTGACGGCCTCGATACGCCGAGTGGCGGCGCCAGTGCTGCCCTCCGAAACGATCACCAACGGCCCGATCTCACCCGTGCGCGACACGTGCGTGCCACCACACAGTTCCTTCGAGAAGGCGCCGGCCTGCACCACGCGCACGTGCTCCCCGTACTTCTCCTCGAACAATCCGATGGCCCCCAACGCGTCGGCGTCGGCACGGGGCATTACCTCGACCACAACCGGCTCGTCGGCTGAGACGCGGTCGTTGATGTCGTGCTCGATCTGCAGCAGCACATCGGGATCGATCTTGCCGCGGTGTGAGAAGTCAAACCGCAGCTTGTCGGGACCCACGTACGAGCCCGCTTGGCGGACGCCGTCGCCCAGGGCACTCCGAAGCGCCCAATTGAGCACGTGCGTCGCGGTGTGGTTGGCTTGGGTGGCATGGCGACGGGCCGCGTCCACACGGGCGGTCACCTCTGCACCCTCGGGAAGATCGCCCGTCACCTTCAGACGCAGCACCTGATCGTCGCCCAGACGCAGAACGTCGAGCACCTCAGCGGTACCCGCGTTGCCAGTGATAACGCCTGAGTCGCTCACCTGGCCACCACCTGCCGCGTAGAACGGCGACTGCTCCAACTTCGCCAGCGCCTCGCCGCCATCCAGCATCTCGATGGCGCGTATGCGTGTGACCACCTGGAGGCCGTCGTAGCCCACGAACTCGGTGGCCTGCGTGCGCTGGGCCATGGCCTCGGCGCGGGATCGATCGGCGCCGCCGGCCTGGCGGCCCGCCGCGCGGGCGCGGTCACGTTGCCCGGTCATCAGTTCGTCAAATCCCGCCTCATCCACCTCAAGCCCATGCTCCGCGGCCGCGTCGGCCGTTAAGTCGAAGGGGAAGCCAAAGGTGTCGTGCAGCCGAAAGGCATCATCGCCGGTGATGATGCCCGCAGTGCGCGAACGGTCGAGCACCTGGGCCAGCAGGCGGGTTCCCTGCTCGAGAGTGCGCGCGAACTGCTCGGCCTCAGCGCCGATGACGTCCTCGACCTCGGAGCGCTCGGCGGCGATCTCGGGGTAGGCATCGCCGTAACCGTCTGACACCACCTCAACCAAGCCCACAACGTCAGCTGGCTGCAGGCCGAGGTACGTGGCCTCACTGACCGCGCGGCGAATGATGCGGCGCAGAATGTAATCGCGGGCCTCATTGCCGGGACGCACCCCGTCGGCGGACAGGAAGGTCATGGCGCGGCCGTGATCGGCGATCACGCGCATGGCGCGATCCACCCGCGGGTCGGCGCCGTAGGCGCGTCCCGATGCCTGCTCGGCCCAGGCGATGAGCGGCCGGAAGCCATCGGTCTCGAACACCGTCGTCGTGTTCTGCAGGATCGCCGCCAGGCGCTCCAGGCCGGCGCCCGTGTCAATGTTCTTGGCTGGCAGGGTGGTGAGCGTTCCATCCTCGGCACGGTCGTACTGCATGAAGACCAGATTCCAGAACTCGAGAAAACGGTCGGTGCCGGTGGCGGGGCCGCCCTCCGGGCCGAAGTCGGGACCACGGTCGAGGTACAGCTCGGTGTTGGGACCACACGGGCCGGTGGGGCCCGCCTTCCAGAAGTTGTCGGCCTCGCCCAGGCGTTGAATGCGGTCGCGAGGAATACCCAACTCGACCCACCGCTCCAAGGCTTCGTCGTCGGCCGGCACACCGTCCATTCCCTCAAAGACAGTGATCCAAATCTGCTCGGGATCGAACCCGAGAACCTCGGTGCTCAGCGCGAAGCCGAACCGGATGGCGTCATCCTTGAAGTAGTCGCCAATCGAGAAGTTGCCGAGCATCTCGAAGAAGGTGAGGTGACGCCCGGTACGTCCCACCTGGTCAATGTCGAGCGTGCGGAAGCACTTCTGAGCGCTGGTCATACGCGTGGCGGGCGGCTCCGCCGTACCGAGGAAGTACGACTTGAGAGGCTGCATCCCGGCGATGGTGAGCAGCACGGATGGGTCGTCCTCGAAGGGGACGAGCGATGCGGAGGGGATCCGCAGATGCCCCTCCCCCTCGAAGTAGCGGAGGAAGCCCTCACGGATCTCAGCAGTGGTCACGGCGGGCAATTTAGCGGGGCGACCAGCGACGCGCGTCGGTACGGACCGCTGCTAACTCGTCGTCAAATGCGGCCTCGGCACGCGCGCCGGCGTGGGCGCCGTCACGCAGCGCTTCGCGGGTGTCTCGGGCGATGCCCTCGGCCTGCGCCACCACGAGCGCCGGCCAGCGGGCCGGGTTGCGCTCGCGACGCGTGAGCCAGGCAACCGCGAGGCCCACCGCGACGATGAGGCCCTTCATTATTAGTAGGGGCTCTCGTGCTTGACGGGGCCACCCTTCGAGGGCGTGTCCGATGCACGGCGTGCCCTGAACGAGCGCAGTGCCTCACTGGCCGAGCTGGTGAGACCTGTGAATGCACGGGCGGGCGACGTGACGGCCTTCGACACCGTGCTGGCGGCCTGCTCCGCACTCTTGGTGGCGTTGACGGCGCTGGTCATGATCTCGTCCACGTGACCGAGCTGGGCGTTGACCTCGTCAACGGTCACCTGCACGCGCGTCAGGATCGGCACGGTCTCGTCGGTGATCTCCTCAACCGAGCTATCCAACTGCCCGAAGAGCCCCCCCAGACGGAAGAACATGTAGAAGAGCCCGAGTCCGGCGAGGACCAGGAAGATGGCCAGCGCGAGGCTGGCGACGTCAGACCAATCCATCTATTCCTCCGTGCGATTCCCCCACGCGGAAGCGTGGGTGATGGTTCCTGCGGCAACGAGACGGTCCCCGTCGTAGAGGGCCACGGTCTGCCCCGGGGCAACCGCCTCGGCGGCATCCTCGAGCAGCACATCCGCGGACTCACCGCCCGTATGGACGATGCGACCCCGAAGTGCCTGACCATGATGCCGTATCCGCACATCGAGCGTGTGATCCGTGACCTCGTGCACGACAAGGTCGTCAATAACGATCATGCGAGCAGCCAAATCATCACGGGTGCCCACCACCACTCGATTTGCCTCCGCATCAGTGCCCAGTACGTAGAGGGGCGTGGCGGCGGCGAGGCCCAGCCCCTTGCGCTGACCCACGGTGTACCGCCAGTGGCCATCGTGTGTGCCCACGACCTGGCCCGCCGCGTCAACGATCTCGCCCGCCTCGGGCGTCATTCCGGCATGGCGCTCAAGGAACGGCGCGTATCCGCCGACACCAACAAAACACACGTCCTGACTCTCAACGGCATCAGCCGCGGGCAGGCCACGATCAGCCGCAATTGCCCGCACCTCGTCCTTCATCATCGCGCCGAGGGGAAGCAACAACCGCTCCAGCACGTCGGGGGTCAGGCGAGCCAGCATGTAGCTCTGATCCTTCGTGCCGTCCACCGCCGTGGCCAGCACCGGCACCCCGCCCGTGCGGTCAACGCGGGCGTAGTGCCCCGTGGCCAATCCGCTGGCATTCACCAGCGCTGCCGCCTCGGACAGGATGCGAAAGCGCACCTCCCCGTTGCACGTGATGCAGGGATTGGGGGTCCGGCCCTCGCGATATCCCGCGACGAACTCCTCAACCACCTCCACCCGGAACCGTTCCGACGCATCAATAACCAGATGTGGAATCCCAATGGCGGCGCATGTCTCCCGCGCAAGCCGCACGGTCTCGGGCGCACAGCACGACCGCGCGTCCCGCAGAGCGGACGGGTCGTGCCACAGGCGCATCGTCACGCCCACCACCTCATACCCCATATCGGTCAGGAGCAGCGCCGCAACCGCGCTGTCCACCCCGCCGCTCATGGCAACGGCCACCCGCGTCCCCATTGGGGACAGACCCCAGCCGGGGTCTGTCCCCAGGCGGGGGGTGGGGTCTGTCCCCAGGCGAGGGGTGGGGTCTGTCCCCACGCGGGGGGTGGGGTCTGTCCCCAGGCGGGGGGTGTACCAATTCTCGATTGCGGCGGTGACCGCGTCGGCCACCACCTCCACTCCGTGGCGGCGCTCCGGGCCCAGGCCGCCGAGGTCGGCATCAAGCGATGTCGCCGAGATGCGCATGGCGTCGTCCATCCGCGCACCCGCCAGGCGCTCGCAGGCGACGGATGCGGCAGCCGTGGTGGCGCCACATCCCCGCACGCGGAAACCCGCTTCGATCACGCGGCCATCCGCCACCGCGATCTCAATGATCGCGACGTCACCGCATGCCTCGGCACCGGCCTGTCCCACCGCATGTGGGTGCGCGAGGCCGCCGGCGCCAACCGGGGCGCCGAGGTGTCGCATTGCCTGTGCCGGATACGGGGGCATCAGCCGAAGGTAGCAAGTTGATGGATGTGCCCCACCGTGCCGCTCCGGAGTGTGGTCCGAACCTGCTCACACAGGGTGGGTCTCGGGCGGGACATCGCATGGTGGGGCCCCGACTCCATGACCCGGGTAACGAGATACGGCCGGAACAAATACCGATCGCAAACACGGTCGGGCACGGCCGACACTAGCGCGCCTCAGCCGCCTCCGGGGGCGGCGCAGTTGACCCGACCGCGAGCGCCCTCAACTGGCTGGCGTCAACGCGGGTCGGCGCGCCCGTGAGCGGGTCGGCACCCGTGGCCGTCTTGGGAAACGCGATGACGTCGCGGATGCTCTTTTCACCGGCCAGCAACATCACGAGGCGATCGAGACCGAGTGCGAGGCCACCGTGGGGCGGGGCGCCAAGACGGAGGGCCTTCAGTAGGAATCCGAAGCGGTCGTTGGCCTCCTCTGCGCTCAGGCCGATGCACGCGAACACCGCCGACTGCACCTCTTGGTCATGGATGCGGATGGATCCCCCACCGATCTCCAGCCCGTTCAACACCACGTCGTACGCCAGGCTGCGCACGCTTCCGGGGTCATCCGCCAACTTGCCGATGTCATCCGGGTGCGGGGCAGTAAACGGGTGGTGCAGTGAGTCCCATCGCCGCTCCTCGGCGTTCCAGCCCACCAGCGGGAAGTCCCCCACCCAGAGCGGGGCCCACGTGTCCTCGGGGATCAGGCCCCAGCGCTGGGCAAACCGGGCCCGCAATGTGCCGAGCACGTCCGATGTCACCTGCTCGATGTCCGCCACCAGGGTGATGAGGTCGCCAGACGCTGCGGCGAAGTCACTGACCAGCCCATCAAGGAACTTGGCCACTGGTGACCGCAGCGTGCCGTCGTCCTGCACGATGGCCCACACCAGACCCTTGGCGCCGAGCGCCTGAGCCTGGGCCATGAGGTCGTCGCCGTCCTTGCGCGACATGCCCGCACCCGCCCCCGGCACCACGAGGCCGCGCACCACGCCGCCGCCATCCACCACGCTCTTGAACACGGCGAAGTCGGTTTTGCCCGCAGCCTCGGTCCAGTCCTGAATCTCGATGCCGAAGCGCAGGTCAGGGCGGTCGGTGCCGAAACGGCGCATGGCCTCGGCATAGCCCATGCGCGGAAACGGAGTGGGGATCTCGATGCCCGCCTCAGCGAAGCATGCGACCAGCACCCGCTCGGTGAGGTCCTCGATGTCCTTGGGCTCCACGAACGAGGCTTCGATGTCGAGCTGCGTGAACTCGGGCTGACGATCGGCGCGCAGATCCTCGTCACGGAAGCAGCGGGCGATTTGGTAATAGCGTTCGATGCCACCGACCATGAGCAACTGCTTGAACAACTGCGGGCTCTGCGGCAGGGCGTACCAGTCGCCCTGGCTCAGACGCGACGGCACGAGGAAGTCGCGCGCGCCCTCGGGCGTACTGCGGGTCAGCACCGGCGTCTCAACTTCGAGGAAGCCCTCGTCGTCAAGTACGCGGCGCATGGCGCGCGCCACACGGGCGCGCAACTCAAGCGCGGCGAGGCGACGCGGGCGACGCATATCAATGTACCGATAGGTGAGGCGCAGTTCCTCCGATGGCTCGGTGGTCTCGTCCTCCACGCTGAACGGCACCGGCTCGGTCTCCGCCAAGCGCTCGATCTGGGCCACGGCCAGCTCCACCGACCCGGTGGGGATGCGCGGATTCACGGTTCCGGCCGACCGATCCATGACCGTGCCGGCCACGCTGATGACGTCCTCAAGATGCAGGCGCTCCGCCGACGCGTGAGCCTCGGGGGCCGTATCGGGGTGAAACACCAACTGCAGGATGCCGCTGCGGTCACGCAGGTCAATGAAGATGACGCCGCCGTGGTCGCGTCGACGGTGCACCCAGCCGGCCACTCGGGCCTGTTGCCCCACCGCATTGGCGGCGCCCACTGCGGAGTGCGTGCGGTAACGGGCCGCGCCGATCATGCGGTACCCCCGGCCAGACGCGCCACGAGGTCGCCCACGGGCACTTCCACCTGATCACCGGTCTCCATATCCCGCACCGTCGCAACCCCCTCCGCGTGCTCGCGCGGTCCGATGATGATCACGTTGCCTGCACCCAGCCCTGCGGCGTGGCGCATCATTGCCTTCAGGCTCTTGCCGGCCGTGCCGGCCTCCACGCGCAACCCCGCCCGGCGCAGATCCCGCAGCATGGGCAGCAGCTCCATGCGGATGTCTGCGTCGGGAATGGCCAGGTACGCATCCACCACGGACCCGCTCACGGCGTCCTCGCCCAGGGCGAGGGTGATGCGCTCCACCCCGGTGCCGAACCCCACGCCCGGCACGTCGGGCCCGCCCAGCGATGCCACCAGTCCGTCGTACCGCCCGCCACCACCGATGCCGCTCTGCGCGCCGAGGCGGTCGCACGTGAACTCGAACACGGTGCGTGTGTAGTAGTCAAGGCCGCGCACCAGCGTGGGGTCCTCCTCGAAGGGGATCCCCAAGAGGCGCAAGCCGTCGAGCACGCGTGTGTAGTGCTCGCGTGCGTCATCGGTCAGGTTGTCCACAAGGCGCGGGGCATCCGCCATAACGGCCTGCACCGCATCGTCCTTCATGTCGAACAGGCGCAGCGGGTTCTCGTGCATGCGCTCACGGGCATCTCTGGGCAGCGAATCCGCGTGCGCCGCCAGGTGGGCCATCAGGCGCTCGCGGTACGGGTCACGACCGTCCGGGTCGCCCATTGACGAGATGCGCAGCCGCACCTCGGGCACGTCCAGGCGCATGTAGAGCTCGGCGAGCAGAGCGATCATCTCCACGTCGAGCAGCGGATCCTCACTGCCAAATGCCTCGGCCCCCACCTGCCAGTGCTCGCGAAAGCGCCCCGCCTGCGGCGCCTCGTACCGGAACATTGGGGCCAGATACCAGAGCTTGACCGGCTGCGGCAGCTTGTGCATGCCGTTCTCCACATACGCGCGGGCCACCGGTGCGGTGCCCTCGGGGCGCAGCGTGAGGCTGCGTCCGCTGCGGTCATCGAACGTGTACATCTCCTTGCGCACGATGTCGGTGGCCGTGCCGACCCCCCGCACGAATACCTCGGTGTCCTCAAACGTCGGCGTGGTGATACGCCCAAAGCCACACGCAGCCATCAGACCCGTGCTCTCGCGCACGATGCGTTCGCGTACCCGTGACTCGGCGGGCAGCACATCGCGGGTTCCGCGTGGCGGCACTACGCGCGCCCGGTCTTCTTCATCCAGCGCTTCATGGCCATCTTGTGGCTGAATCGGTCAAGCACCATTCCCAGCGGAATCATCGCGAGGGCCACACCCACCGCCCACCCCAACGCCACTATCAGCGTGTCTTTATTCACGAAGATGAGGAACAGCAGAAAAATGGCGCCGGCGACACCGGCGCGGATGAGCACGCTCTTCAAGCCAGGGCGCCGGGGTGCGCCCTTGGGCAGGCCGTCCGCCCGTTTGCTGGGGTGCTCATCGGCGTCAATCTTCGACTCATACCGCGCGTTCTTGACGGGCGGGGGTCCTGCATTGGGCCTGCGGCGCTTCTTTGGGGCGATCTCTCAGTCCTCCGGAATCGCGGGGGCGCGGCGCGCCCCGACGTGTGCCTCGACCAACTGGGCGGGGTGGAAACGTGGGAGCCCCAGCAAGGCCGGCGTGCTCCCCTTGAGCGCATCACGGGGCACAAGCCCCACGAGCTCTGACGACCCGATGATACGGCCCCGGCCCGTCGCCTCGCTACGCACTCGTGCGACGACCACCGCGAGTGGCGTCTTGTGAAAGTCCTCGATGTTCATCGAGACCTGTGGCAGACCGCGATGTGGGCACATGAGACCGAGGGCCCGCACACCCGGTAGCCCACCCCCCGGTGCCCCTTCCCGCACGGCGGCGGCGATGGCCCGCGCGTCATCCACAGTGCCGTCCCGCACCCACATGTTCCAGGCGATAAGGGGCCCGCGGGCACCCACCAGCGTGACCCCGGCCGATGGATGGGGTGCCGACGGACCGAAGTCGGCCATCACCTCACCCCGCGCCATGGCGTCGGCCAGGACGGCTGCGCCACGAGCACGCAGGCGGCCCGGGCGCTCGCGGCCCTCGCCCGCCGCGCGGCCGTACAGCAGGCCCGGAATCCCCACCTCATCACCAATGCGCCGGGCAGCCAGTCGCGCGGCGTCCACCGCCACCGGCATGTCCACATCACGAAGCGCCACGAACGGCAGCACGTCAAGCGCCCCCACGCGAGGATGTACCCCGCGTTGCACACGTAGGTCAATCAGGTCGCGACATGTGATTGCCAGCGCCACGCCAGCAGCCACGAGCGCAAGGGGTGATCCGGCAAGTGTGATGACCGTGCGGTTGTGGTCGGCGTCGGAGTGCACGTCGAGCACGCGCACGCCCGGAACCCGACATGACTGCACCAGCCGATCCACCCGGTGTGAATCGGTGCCCTCGCTACAGTTGGGAATGGCCAGGAGGCTGGCGCTCGTCATCTCACCACCCATCGGGGTCGTCTCTGCGCACGCTCGTCAGGCTGCTCACATTCCTCCGGCCGTACAAGGGCTCGGTCGCCATCACCGCGCTCGGCGCGGTTGGATTGATGGCATGCACGATCACCCTGCCATACCTCACACGCAGGGTCATTGACGACGTCCTGAATGGCCAGCAGGAGGACGCCCTCATGCCTCTGGTCATCGCCGTGCTCGTGGTGGGCGTGATCCGGGCCATTTTCGCGCTGATGCGCCGCATCATGGCGGGGCACGTAAGCCTCGCCGTCGAGTTCGACCTGCGGGACAAGGTATTTGCGCACCTTCAGCGCCTCTCGTTCGGCTACTTCGACCGTATGCCCGTGGGGCAACTGATGTCGCGGGCCACCAGCGACCTGCAGACCATCCGGTTCTTCCTGGGCTACGGCCTCATCTTCCTCTTCATGCACGTGTTGACGCTCGTCGTCGTGACCGTCGTCCTGCTGTTCATCAACGTGCCGCTCACGGCGCTGGCACTGCTCATGGGGCCCGCCCTCGTGCTGGTGGCCACGCGATCGAGCCGCAGGTCGCATCCCGTGCTGGTTGACGTGCAGCAGAAGGAGGCCGACGTCACCCAAACCGCCGAGGAGAGCATCGGTGGCATCCGGGTGGTGAAGGCGTTCGGTCAGGAGGTCGCGCAGGCCGACCGCTTCGCCGTGCGTGCGGGCGCCGCGTTTGAGCGCAGCATGGACGCCGCCCGCCTGCAGAGCTTCTACCAGTCGCTCATGGGCTTCCTGCCCGTGCTGGGTATGGCCGTGGTCATCGCCGTGGGCGGCACCATGACCATCAACGGCTCGCTCACCCTCGGCCAGTTCGTGCAGTTCTACCTGTACCTGGCCATCCTCACATTCCCGTTTCGCAGCATCGGCATGCTCATCACCAACGCCCAGCGGGCGTCGGCCAGCGGCCAGCGTGTGTTCGAGATCCTTGACACCGAGCCAGAGATCGTCGAGGCCCGGTCTCCGGTGTCGCTGCCCCAGGGCGGCGGCGGGGCCGTACGCATTGAGGGCGTCACCTTTGGATACGACGCCGACCGCCCCGTGCTGCACGACGTGAGTCTGGATATCCCCGCCGGCCGCGTGGTGGCCATCATCGGGGCCACGGGGTCGGGCAAGAGCACCCTCACCCAGTTGATCCCCCGCTACTACGACCCGCAGCAGGGCACCATCACTCTCGACGGCGTGGATGTGCGTGATGCACCCCTCGATGACGTGCGCCGCGCCGTGGGCATGGTGGGCCAGGATCCGTTCCTGTTCAGCGACACGGTGCGCGAGAACATCGCGTTCGGCCAACCCGACGCCACTGACGACCAGGTGCATGTGGCCGCACGCCAGGCCCAGGCCGACACGTTCATCCGCGCACTGCCCGAGGGCTACGACACCGTGGTGGGCGAGCGCGGGTTCACGCTGTCGGGCGGCCAGCGCCAGCGCATCGCAATCGCTCGGGCATTCTTGATGGATCCCCGGGTGCTGGTACTCGACGAGGCCACGGCGTCGGTGGATGCATCCACCGAACGCGAGATCTCCCGGGCGCTCAAGCAGGTGATGCAGGGGCGCACGACCATCATCATCGCCCACCGCCTCAGCAGTATCAGCCTCGCCGATGAGATCGTGCTGATCGCCGACGGGCGCGTGGCGGCACGTGGCACGCACGACGCACTGTTGGCCTCGAGTCCGCTCTACCGCGAAATTTATGATCAGGGTCTCGCCCGCCCCGATGAGCTCGTGGCGAGGGATATCTGATGGGCACCCGACCGGTGGGACACGGGCACGGCGGCGGCGTCCTTGGTCCTCTGCGCGACGATGAGGACGAGCCGCGCGTCAACCGCCGCCCCAAACGCAACATGCGCAGGCTCGTGCCCTACTTCCGTCCGTACCGCAAGCGTGTGATCTGGACCGTCGTGCTCATGCTGCTGGTCACCGGCGCGGGGCTCGCCGGACCCGCGCTAGCCCAGGTGGCCATTGACGACGGCATCTCCAAGGGCAGCGTGAGCACACTCGTCATGATCGTGAGCGTCTTCGTGGTGATCGGCCTAGTCGGCTGGATCGCCGGGTACTGGCAGTCGTACCTGTCATCGTGGGTGGGCGAGCGCGTGCTGCTTGACCTGCGCCGTCAGGTGTTTCGCCACATGATGCGGCTGGAGTTGGGCCACCACGAGCGCACCCCCACCGGGCGCAGCGTCAGCCGGCTGACCAGCGACATCGAGGCGGTCAACCAGTTGGTGGTTGAGGGCGCCACGTCGCTGGTCATCAACGGGTTGTCCCTCATCGGCGTAATCGTCATCCTCACGGTCTACGACTGGAAGCTGGCCATCGCCGCCTTCCTCATCTTCCCACTCCTCACCGCGACCACGTGGTGGTTCCGCGTGGTGGCCACCGCCGCCTACCGGCTCACCCGCGAGCGCGTGGCGGTGGTGCTGACGGTGTTACAGGAAACCCTGTCGGGCGTGCGCGTGGTGCAGGCCCACGCCCGCCAGGAGGAGGCCCGCCGACGCTTCAGCAAGGCCAACGCCGACTACCGCAGCGCCAACATGACCACCGTGACGGTATCGGGCGTGTACTTCCCGGGGGTCGAACTGCTGGCCGCCATGGGCACCGCGCTCATCCTCTGGTACGGCGGTGGCAGGGTGCTCGACGCCGACCTGACTGTGGGGGTGATGGTGGCCTTCATCGGCTATCTGGCGTCGTTCTTCGACCCCATCCAGCAGCTGAGTCAGCTGTACAACACCTTTCAGTCGGCCATGGCCGCGCTCGAGAAGATCTTTGGGGTGCTCGAGACCGAGCCGCGCATCAACGACCGCACCAACGCCGTGGATCTGCCGGGCATCGTCGGCCGTGTGCAACTGGAGCATGTCTCATTCGGGTACGGCCGCGAGTACGTCATCCGCGATGTCACCCTCGACATCGCCCCCGGCAGCACCGTGGCACTGGTGGGTGCAACGGGTGCGGGCAAGAGCACCCTCGCCAAACTGATCGCCCGCCTCTACGACCCCGATGAGGGTGTGGTGTCAGTTGACGGCATCAACCTGCGCGATGTGCGCGAGGAGTCGCTGCGTGCCGCGATGGGCATCGTGCCCCAGGAGGGTCACCTGTTCAGCGGCAGCATCGCCGACAACGTGCGCTTCTCATACCCCGGGGCCACCGATGACGACGTGCGCAGAGCACTGGACGCCGTGGGGGCGCTGGAGTTCGTGGAGGGCCTGCCCGAGGGCATTGACACCGATGTGCAGGAGCGCGGTGCCCGCCTCTCGGCCGGCCAGCGCCAGCTCATCTGCTTCGCGCGGGCGCTCGTGGCCGACCCGCAGCTGATCATCCTCGATGAGGCCACCTCCTCAATTGACATCGCTACCGAGCGGCGAATCGAGGAGGCCCTCGACCGCCTACTGGTGGGACGCACCGCGGTGGTCATCGCCCATCGCCTGTCCACCATCCGCCGCGCCGATCGCATCGTGGTGGTGGATGACGGCCGAATTGCGGAAGAGGGCAGCCACGACGAACTGATCCGCGCCGGCGGACGCTATGCCGAGCTGTACGCGGACTGGGAGCAGGCCAACAACTAAGCCTGAGCCCGTGGCAGACTCGGGTAAAATCGTTCTCCCGGAAGAGAGGCCCGTGAACACCACGCCCACCCTGTCTATCGGCGCCTACCTCATTGACGCCCTCCGCGCACGTGGTGTTGACCATGTGTTCGGCGTGCCCGGCGACTTCATTCTGGGGCTCTACGTCATTGGGTCGGAGCGCGGGATGCAGATGGTCAACTCCACGCGTGAGGAGGCGGCCACGTATGCCGCCGATGGCTACGCACGCGAGAAGGGCCTCGGTGCCGTGGCCGTCACCTACGGCGTGGGCATCCTCGGCACCATGGCGGCGCTTGGTGGCGCCAATGCCGAGGGCACACCGGTGGTGGTGATCGGCGGGGCACCGGGCATGAGTGAACGCGATGGCCGACACATTCACCACGCGCCGTGCCTGAACATGGACGCCCCCCGACTCATGATGGAGCACATCACCGCCCACAGCGTGCTGCTCGATGATCCCGACGTCGCCTTCGACCAGATTGACTGGGTGCTCGACACATGTGCGCGTGACCTGCGGCCCGGCTACATCGAGTTGCCCCGGGACATGATCGAAGCGGTCCCAACGCACGGAGACCGCGTGGTTCCGCGCCCGCTCAGCACTCCCGTGCCCATCGAACGGATTCGTGCCGCAGTGAACGACGCCGCGGCGGTGATCACCGCCGCGCAGCGCCCAGTGCTGTGGACCGGCCGGGGTGTGCGGACCCTGAACTTTGGACAGCGATTGCTCGCCTTCGCCGAGCGCACGAACATTCCTATCGTCGAATCGGTCATGGGCAAGGGTGCGGTGAACGAGTCACACCCCTTGGTGCTCGGTGTCTACAGCGGTTCCGGCACCCCGGCCGCCCTTCGCGAGTTCGTCGAGAGTTCCGATCTGGTGATCGAGGTGGGTGTCGACCTCAACGACATCGTCACGGGGGGCTTCAGCACGCACATCGCGGATGACCGAAGCATCCACATCGGCGTGGAGGGAACCCGGGTGTTCCAGCGGTCGTATCCGGGCGTCAGCCTCGCGCTCTTCGGGCCGACGCTGGAGGCCACGATGGCAGGCCCCCTGCCGATCCCCCGACGGGACCACGCCGACAACCTGCCCACCGCGTGGGTGGGGACGGTGGACGTGGGGGGGCGCATCACCACCGAGATCGTCGCGGACCGCCTTGGGCGTTTCGTGCAACCCAGCGACAGCGTGGTGTCCGACGTCGGTGTGGCGGCGCATCTCGCCATGGATACCCGCTTCAACCGTGCGGGCCAGTTCCACATCGCACGTCTGTACGTGGGAATGGGGTTCGCCGTACCCGTCGCGACGGGCGTGCAACTGGCGCGCGGCACGGGGCGAGCGATTGTGCTGGTGGGCGACGGCTCATTTCAGATGACCGGCTTCGACCTGTCCACCGCAGTACGCGAGGGTCTCACCCCCATCGTGCTGGTGCTCGACAACCACGGCTATGGAGCCGAGCGCAGCATCGCTGATGGTCCCTTCAACGAGGTGGCGGTCTGGGACTACGCCGCGGTTGGCGCGGTGGTGGGCGCGAAGGGCACCAGGGTACGAACTCCCACCGAACTCGACGCTGCGCTGGCCGCGGCCCGCGAGGACGAGGCGCATGCGCACATCATCCAGGTGGATCTGGATCGCTACGACACGCCGCGCGCGCTCAAAGCCCTCGGCGAGGCCCTCGCCGAGATGATGAAAGCCTCGTCGTAACGCCCGTCCCCGCTCGCGCACGACGTACTGCCACGGCACGTGCCACGCGCTGATGCTGTGCTACTTTGCTCCGGCCGTGAGGCGATGGGGGATCGTCTAGTTGGTAGGACACTGGGTTCTGGTCCCAGGAGCGGGGGTTCGAGTCCTCCTCCCCCAGTGGCCCCTCATCAGAGGTTCTCACGGCGAACATGAAGTACCAGTAGGTCCACGTGGCGCATTCGTCTAGGGGCCTAGGACGCTGCCCTCTCACGGCGGTAACACGGGTTCAAATCCCGTATGCGCTACTCAGTACGGCAAAGGAAAAGCCCCGCTCATGCGGGGTTTTTTGTTACCCCATCGGTGCGACAGAGAAAGTCATCGCTCGAAAGACTGACGCTTCTGCAGCCGCTCAGGCGACCTTCGACTCTACCGGCACAACAACGAGGCGAGCGCCGAGCGGCTGCAGGAGGCGCCCCACCGTCTGAACCGTCGGATTGATCTCGCCGCGCTCGATCCCCGACGCGCTCGCAAGCTGCTTCTGGGTCATCCCGAGGCCGGTGCGCCAAGCGATCAGCTCCGCAGCCAGACCGAAGCGGGCGTCGAGCACGGCCAGCTTGGCGACGGCCGCCGGCCCATTGGCTCGTGCCTCCTCCTCGATGTCGCTGATCATCTGCTCGAAGTCACCCATGTCCAGCCCCTTGATCGACCCGCAGTAGATCCATGGCGCGGGCTACGGTCCGGGCGAGTCAGGTGCCGATCGGCTCCAGGCTCACAACCAGCCTCAACCCGAGCGCCTCCCCCACCCGCTCGAGCGTCGCGAACGACGCGCGGTGCTGGCCGCTCTCGAGGCGGGAGATCGCCGAATGGCTGGTGCCGACCCGCTCGGCAAGCTCCTTTTGGGTCAGCTCCAGCTCTCCCCGGCGCAGGATCACCTGTCGGGCAATCACCTCGAAGGGGTCGAGGCGGGCTCGCTCTCGCTGGTACTCGGTGCTGTGCGCACGGCGACGACCGCCGTCTGCGATGGCGTCTCCGATCGGGCTGTGCGCTGCATTGGTCTGACGGGGCATGGGCATCCTCCGGATCGGCCGGGAGCTTACCAGACTTGATAAGTCGGTCTACGGCGCATCACCCCCTGCAGCGCGCGGGGGCCGCCGCCGCGGCGCATCCATGCGTGCGCGAAAGTCCTCGAAGCGGCCCCGGGCGATAGCGATCTCACGCTCGGGAACCTGGCCTGTGTCCTTGCGGAACATGTGGAGCAGCACGATCAGGTTGCCCGAGCGGCGATAGAGGATTCGATAGAGCGAGGAACCGAAGTGGCAGCGCAGCTCGCGAAGCTCTCCATCGATCTGCGAGCTGTGAGGAAAGGGCAGGTGGGGCCGGCTCGGACCTAGGAAATTGAGTCGCTCGATCTGCTGGTCGAGGACCGCCTGTGTGCGGGGGGCGAGGCCCTCGATGAAGTCGTCGACCGGCTGACTCCCGTCGGCAGCGCGGTAGTAGACCGCTTGGAATCGTTTGTCGGCCACGACCGACTACCCATCACGCCCGAGCTCGCGGCAGGGCTCCGGTCGCTCACGACCATGCACCCGCCCGGGTCGCACGCGGCCAGCGACGCCTGCTGCGCGGGGTTGGCACCCCCGCACCGGGCCGGTACGTTCACACCATGCGCGTTGGAATCCTTACCGGAGGGGGCGACTGCCCCGGGCTCAACGCCGTCATCCGCGCGGTGGTGAAGGTGGGTGCCCGGCGCTTCGACCACGAACACGTGGGCATCCTCCACGGCTGGCGTGGCCTTGTGCAGCAGGAATGCGTGAGTCTTGGCCCGCGGGATGTGAGCGGCATCCTCGACCGCGGCGGCACCATTCTCAAGAGCTCGCGCACCAACCCTTTTCGCGACCCCGACACCCTTCACGCCACGGTGGCCGGATTCCATGAGCTGGGGCTCGATGCGCTGGTGGCCATCGGCGGCGAGGACACTCTGGGCGCCGCCAGCCGGCTGCACGCTGACCACGACCTTCCCATCGTGGGTGTGCCGAAGACCATTGACAACGACCTGTCGGGCACCGATGTCACGTTCGGGTTCGACACCGCCGTGCAGATCGTCTGCGACTCCCTCGACCGCCTGCACACCACCGCTGAGTCGCACGACCGCGTCATGGTGGTCGAGGTCATGGGCCGCCACGCCGGATGGATCGCCCTTGAGAGCGGCATTGCGGGCGGCGCGGATTACATCCTCATCCCCGAGCATCCGCCCAACGTGCCCGCGGTGCTCGACAGCATTCGACGACGGCACAAGCGCGGTGTTGATTCATCCCTCATCGTCGTGAGCGAGGGCGTGGATCTGGGTGATGGTCGTGGCGACAGCCCCCTCGACGAATTCGGTCACGCGCGCCTTGCCGCTCAGGGAGTGGGCGACCGCCTGGGAGCCATCATTCGCGAGGCGACCGGCTATGACACGCGAGTTACCGTGTTAGGCCACGTGCAGCGTGGCGGCACCCCCACGGCCCGCGACCGCATCCTGGCCACCCGCTTCGGCACCCGAGCAGCGGAGCTGGTGGCCGAGGGTGGCTTCGGGCGCATGGCGTCGCTGCGCGGCAACGCGGTCACCGACGTCCCGTTGGCAGATGCCACGGCCACGCTGAAGACCGTGCCCGAGGAGTACTACCGCCTGGCCTTGCCCTTCTTCGGCTAAGTGTGCTGACCGCACTCCTGCGCAACACAACTCACCGCCGCCCCGGCAGCGGCCCGTTGCTGGGGAGGGTTGGTGCCATCGCAATCGGACACGGCCAGACCGCTCACCACCCTGCTGAAGACCACACTGCCGACCACCCGCGCGCGTCAAATCGGGGGCTCCGTCACGGTGGGGGTCTCTGGCGAGTCGCCACATCGCAACAGTGGGTGCGGGCGCCTGCTCGCACGAAGCCATGCGGAATACGCCTCATGCCCGCAGAAAAGGCGGTGCTATCGTGCCCGCCCCGTGAGCAAGAAACTGGTTATTTGCGAGAAGCCCTCGGTCGCCCGTGACGTTGCGGGCGCCCTCCCCGCGGTCTTTACCCAGAAGGGTGATGCCTACGAGAGCGACCATTGGGTCATCTCGTATGCGGTGGGCCACCTGCTCGAGCAGGTGGACCCCGACGCCTATGAGCCCCGGTACAAGAAGTGGACGTATGAGGACCTGCCGATCCTCCCCGCGGAGTTCCGATATCAGGCCCGCGATGGCCGTGCGGCGAAGACATTGGCCGCACTCCACCGCCTGATGAACCGGAAAGATGTGACGGGCATCGTCAACGCCTGCGACGCCGGGCGCGAGGGCGAACTCATCTTCAAGTTGATCTTGCAGAGTGCGCCGGCCGCGGCGCACGACAAGCCGGTGGAGCGCGCCTGGTTCTCGTCAATGACCAAGGCCGCCATTCAGAACGCCTTCACATCGCTGCGCCCGGACGCCGAGATGAAGCCGCTGGAGGACGCCGCCCGCGCCCGCAGCGAGGCCGACTGGCTCGTGGGCATGAACGGCACGCGCGCAGCCACCACCCGCACGGGCTCCATTCGCCGCGTGCTGTCGCTGGGGCGCGTGCAGACGCCCACCTTGGCCATGATCGTGCGGCGTGACCTCGCGGTTCAGGCGTTCGACCCCAAGGACTACTGGCAGATCGAGGCACTGTTCACGGGCGCCGACCAGCCGCTGCCCGGCACGTGGAATGACGTGGAGGGCACGCACCGCGATCTGCTCTTCGTGGACGAGGGCAAGACCTTCAAGGACCGCATCGCCATTGGTCCCGCCGCCGAGGAGATTTCCACCACGGTGGCCGGTGCCGAGGGCGTGGTGGCCTCGGTGGAGGCCAAGCAGCGCAGCGAGGCGCCGCATCTTCTGTACGACTTGACGGCCCTGCAGCGCGATGCCAACCAGCGTTTCGGCTTCAGCGCCACCCGTACCCTCGCTGCCGCGCAGAGCTGTTATGACGAGCACAAGGTGCTGACGTATCCGCGTACCAGTTCGCGGTACCTCAGTAGCGACATGGTGGGCCAGCTCAAAAGCGTGGTGGCCCGCGTGGGGTCCGCCGACCACCAGTACGCGGAGGGCGCCCGCTCCGTATTGGCCCTCGACAAACTGCCCTTGGGCCGTGTCGTCAACGACGCCAAGGTCACCGACCACCACGCCATCATCCCCACCGACGCCGATCACGACCTGTCGCGCCTGTCCAGCGACGCCCGGCGCATCTATGACATGGCGGCCCGACGATTTCTCGCGGTGTTCCTGCCACCCGCCAAACTCGAAGACACCACCATCATCACCGACGTGGCCGGGCACACGTTCCGCAGCAGCGGCACCATCATCATCGCGCCCGGCTGGTATGCGGTTGACGCCACGCGCCGCCACCGTGTCGAGAAGCAGGCGGCGAGAGAGACTGCGGCGGTGAACGAGGATGGCGAGGAAGAGCAGACGGACCGCACGCTGCCGTCGGTCACCGTTGGGCAGCGCCTCACGTGCGACCGCATTGAGGTGCTGGCCAAGAGCACGAAGCCGCCCGCGCGCTACAACGAAGGCAGCCTGCTCAAGAGCATGGAGACGGCCGGCAAGCTGGTGGACGACGACGAGGCCGCCGAGGCGATGAAGGACTCCGGCCTGGGCACCCCGGCCACTCGCGCGAACATCATCGAGAGCCTCATTGACCGCGACTACGTGGAGCGCGAGGGCAAGCAGTTGCGCGCCACCGACAAGGCGATTGGCCTCATCACGATGCTGGGCGACCACCTGCTGACCTCTCCGGAGCTCACCGGCCAGTGGGAGCAGAAGCTCAACGCGGTGCAGCAGGGCCTTGAGAGCCCAGACGAGTTCCACCGCGAAATCGTGGCCTTCACCAAGCAGGTGGTGGAGTGGTTCGCCGACAAGAGCCATGACGACCTGCGCGTGGAGCGCACCGTCATCGCCCCGTGCCCCATCAACCTTGCCGATGGCACCAAGTGCGCCGGCAACATCGTGGAGCAGCGCAAGAGTTACTCGTGCGACAGCTACCACGGCAAGGACGACCCCGGCTGCGGGTACACCCTGTGGAAGCAGATGGACAACCGCATCATCACGCTCGACGAGGCCAAGGCATTCATCGACAAGGGCCTCCAGAGCAAGGATCTGCAGGCGGACCGCGAGGTGCTGGGCCCCTGCCCCACCGACGACTGCGACGGCGAGATCGTTGATCGCAATCGCTCCTACGGCTGCACGTCGTGGAAGAGCAAGACCGAGACCGGCTGCGGGTACGTCATCTGGAAGCGCATACGTGGCCGCGCGGACGAGGTCGGCCTGGAGGAGGCCAAGGGCATGGTGGCCCGAGGCGAGACCAACGCGACCCCGCCGCGTGAGCCGGTGGCCGAGTGCCCCGTGCCCGGGTGCGGTGGCATGATCGTGGATCGCCCCAAGACCTACGGCTGCAACTCGTGGAAGAGCCCCCGCAACCGCGGCTGTGGCTACGTCATCTGGAAGCGCCAGCGCGGCACCGACCACGACATCACGCTCGATGATGCGAAGGCGAAGATCGAGGCCGACCGTGCCGATCCCAAGGCCGCCGGTCTTGACCCGGTCACCGGCGGACGCGGGTCGAAAGCCAAGACGACGAAGGCCAAGACGAAGACGAAGACGAAGCGTGGAGTGGTGGACGCCGATGGCGCCATCGCCCACCACCTGCTGGAACGTGCGGTGTGGACCGGCCTGAATGGTGGCGAGAAGGTGACGCTCGAGATCCCCGCCGGCGCGCAGGAGGGTCTGCCCGACACGGCGGCCGCGGGTCTGGTGGATGCCATCGCGCTCGACGCCAAACCCCTCAAGTTGTGGTGCAAGGTGATGGATGGTTCCGATGCTGCCCGCACAACGCTTGAGCAGCGCCTCGCCGAGCGCATCCGCAAGGCCCTTGCACCGACATCACGTCCGAAGGCGACCGCGGCGGTCTGACTGGCATAGTCCCCGCATCGGGGCATTCGGCTCCGGTCAATTTGGGAGAGCCAATGGACGCCGATGAAGCAATCCGCCTGAGGCGCAGCGTGCGCTCGTACACCGATCAGCCGGTGGACGAGAAGGACATCAGCGCCATTCTCCGCCTTGGACTTCTTGCACCCACTGGCGGCATGGCGCAGGCGTGGAGCTTCATCGTCGTCAAGGACGCCGAACTGCGTGCGGCAGTAGCGGAGATCGTGATCCGCGGTGGCGCCGAGTACTTCCGCACCGTCCGTCCTGCGGGGCCCGACGTGAGCGCCGACGAGCACGCCGAGTGGGCCCGCGGCTTCGCGGAGCAGGTGCTCGGTAATTACCGCCATGTACCCGTATGGATTGTGGCCCTCGTGGTGCCGCGCCACGCCTTTCCCGATGATCAGGCCGACTGGGAGCGCGTTGCCGACCTCGTGTCGGTGGGCTTCGCCATGGAGAACCTCATGGTTGCCGCACGCGCGCGCGGCCTCGGTACCGTTCCCACCGTTTTTCACTGGTATGCGGAGGACGACTTTCGCGCACTGCTCGACATCCCGGCGGAGATGGAGATCCCTGTCATCACGCCGCTTGGATACCCCACCGAGTTCCCGGTGGGCCTTCCCCCGGCCATGGCAGCCAAGCGTCGGCCATGGCGCACGCTCGTGCACAACGATCACTGGGGCAACCCCCGGGCCTAGACGGGTCCGTACCCGATCTCGCAAAAGGAAACCCACATGGATCACACCATGAAGCGCCGCTTCGGCGCCGCTCTGGCAGTACTCACGCTCACGGCAGGTGGCCTTGCTGTCGCTGGCTGTGGTGGGGACTCGACGCCGACCGCCAGCAGCACCCCAGCAACCGCTACCACCGCTGCCGCTGACAACGGCGTTGGCGCACTCACCGCAACGGAGATTCTCAAGAAGGCCGCCGATGCCGCGGCAAAGGCCGACTCGGTCACCATCAAGGGTGAGGTCACCCAGGGCGGTGAGACCGTGGGCCTCAATCTGGCTGTGGCCAGGGACGCGGCCGATGGCACCATCACGATCAAGGGCGCAGATGTGCAGCTGCGTCTGGTGGGCGACACTATCTTCATGAAGGGCTCGAAGGAGATGTGGTCCGCCCTCGGTTCGCAGGGCGATGCCGTCAGTTCCCTTGTGGCCGACAAGTGGTTCTCGGTGCCGCTCGACAGCACCAAGGACGCGAGCGGTTTGTCGTCGTTCGGCCAGTTCGCCAATAAGGATGGGCTCTTCCAGTCGCTGCTGAGCACCAAGAAGAACGTGACGGTCAAGGGCGCCAGTAAGGTCAACGGCCAGCCGGTCGTGCTGCTCTCCAGCGGCAATGGCACCCTGGCGGTTGCCACCACGGGCGAGCCCTACCCCATTCAGGTCAAGGGTAACGGCACAGACGGCACCGGCACCATGGACTTCATCAATTGGAACGGCCCCGTCAACGCGGTGAAGCCCGCTGGCGTCGTCGACTTGGGTGCCCTCATGAGCGCCGCCGGGTCGGGTGGCACCTCAACCGGATCCACCAACTGACGCACAGCACTTTGTGATCGCGGTGTGATCATGCGAACATGTGTTCGTATGATCGTCACCGCACTCATCCCGCTCTTCCCACTTCGTGTGGCCCTTATCGAGGCCCGCATGGCATGGGATGCCCCCGTGGCCCTCGGCCCGCCGCCCGGCGCGTCGCAGGTCATCGGGCCGTGCACCCCATCGGCGTACGCCCACGGCGTACGCCCGGGGCTGCGCGTGGGCGAGGCCCTCGCCCGGTGTCCGGAGCTCGACTTGGTAGTGCCCGACCCCGATGCCGCATGGTCGGCGGCTGAGCGTGTGACCCTGCGTCTGGAGGATCTGGGTGCGGCCGTGGCACCGGGTGACGACGGCGAATCGTGGGCCTTTGTGGCCGATGGGCTCATTCGCATGCATGGTGGCGTGGACATCCTCATGCGCCGGGCGCGTGCGGCGCTGCCGGTGGGCGCGGGTGGCCGCATTGGTGCCGCACCCACGCCCTTCGCGTCGCGCGAGGCCGCACGCGCGGGCGTCATCATCCACCATCCCGACGAGGCCCGCGACTTCCTCGCCCCCCTCCCCGCCCACCGCCTGCCACTGTCGCGCACGGGGCACGAGGCGCTCTCGCAACTGGGCATCCGCACCATGGGGCAGGTGGCCGAACTTCCGCGCGCATCGGTGCTCGACCGCCTGGGGTCCGCCGGGCTCGCAGCACGGGACATGGCACGGGGAGAGGATGACCCGCGCATCACCCCGCGCGTGCCGCACCAACCGGTGGGTGAACAGATGTCGTTCCCCGACTCAATCGGCGCACTGCCCGCGCTCGAGGCCGCGCTGCGCATCCTTATCGCACGCATCACCGAGCGCGCACGGGCCGCGGGTGGATCGGTGCGCGGCATGGTGATACGTGCGCGCCTTGAGGACGGTGGCTCGTGGACCCACACGGTTGCGCTGCGCGAGGCCACCGCCGATCCGCGGCGTATCGGCATCGCATCCGTCCATCACCTCGGCGCAATCACCGGACCAGTCACGTCGCTGGCCATTGAGGCCGACGCCGGTGGGCCACCCGATGCGGGACAGATGGCGCTATTGCAGACGCCCGACGAGGAGCGCGGGCGGCGCGCGCGCGCCGCACTCGCGCAGGTGCGTGCGGCCCCGGGTGCGGCGGCCGTACTGTGTCTGGTGGAGATGGAGCCATGGAGCAGGCTCCCAGAGCGGCAATGGGCACTCGGGCCCTACGAGGCCTAGCGGGAGCGCATCCGGCCGAGGTCATCACCTCGCCGGATGGCACTCCCCATGCCGTGCTGCGCGATGGTCGCCGCCGGCTGGTGGTGGCCGTGCGCGACACCTGGCGCGTGCAGGACCGCTGGTGGACCGATACGCCAGTAGACCGCACCTACTTCGACGTGGTGCTCGAGCCCGGCCGTCCTGTGCTCATCTTCCGAGAGATCGAGGGCGGCTGGTTTGCGCATGGCTAACCCACCGTATGTCGAACTGCACGCGCATTCTGCATTCAGCTTCCTCGACGGTGCATCGCTGCCCGAGGAGATGGCCGAGGCCGCCGCATCACTGGGGCACGGCGTAATGGCCCTCACCGACCACGATGGCCTGTCGGGGGCAATGGGGTTCGCCCACGCCGCAACCGCGGCGGGTGTGCGCCCCATCACGGGAGCAGAACTCACAGTGGCGTATTCCCCATTTTCTCGAACTGGTCGAATGGGGGACTGTCCCCTTGGGGACTGTCCCCCATTCGCGGTTTTTCACATAACGCTTCTCGTTGAGACCGCGCGGGGGTACGCGAATCTCTGCCGGCTCATCACCATCGCCCACGCGAAGACACGTTCGGGGCCCGACCGGCGGGCCATTGCCCCCGTGCTTCCGTTCGAAGCGCTCCAGGCGCATCACGAAGGGCTGGTGTGCCTCTCGGGGTGCGCGCGGAAGGGGCTCGTGCCCGCGCTGCTGGCCGCCGGACGACAGGCGGAGGCCGACCAGGCGCTCAGGCGCCTCATCGGCATCTTCGGTCCGGGCAATGTCTGGGTGGAGATCCAGCGGCCCGGCGCCCGTGGGTCGAAGGCACTGGCACGGGGCCTGGAGGCGCTGGCCAATCACGTGGGTGTGCCGGTGGTGGCCACGGGCAACGTGCATGCGCACCATCCCCGTCGGGCATTCCTTCAGGACACCCTGGTGTCCGTACGGAACCGACTCACCCTTGATGCCTCGGAGGCCGAGCGGCGCGGAAACCGGCAGTCGGTGCTGCGCGCGCCCGATGACATGGCGCGGCGACTGGCTGACCACCCCGAGGCGGTGCGGGGATCGCTGGTGCTTGCCGACCGCCTGCGGTTCGACCTCACCCGGGACCTCGGGTACCGGTTCCCCGACTTCGTGGCTGGGCATCCCGGCGAGACCGCCGACCACGCGCTGGCCCGCGACTGCCGCCATGCGCTACTTGATCGCTATGCAGAGGGCGAACGGCGCCACCAGGCCCTCTGCCGACTGGACGAGGAGCTGGACCTCATCCGCCACCATGGCCTGTCGGGGTTCTTTCTGCTGCACCGCGACATCCTCGAGATCGCCCGCGAAGTGGCACTCGCGGTGCGCCCGGTCGGGTCGGCACGCCGTGCGCTGCCCCCGGGGCGCGGCCGCGGGTCATCCGTGGGATCAATCGTCTGTTACCTCACCGGGCTCTCGCACATTGACCCAATCGAGAGCGGCCTGTTCCTCGGTCGGTTCCTCAACCGCGACCTGCGCTCGGTACCCGACATTGACCTCGACTTCCCACGTGACGTGCGCGAAGGGCTCATCAAGGAGATCATCCGCAGGTACGGGAACGAACACGCCGCGCTTGTGGCGGCCTTCCCCACCTTCCGGGTCCGTATGGCAATCCGCGAGTTGGGCGCGGCACTGGCGCTGCCGGCAGCCGACATCGAGCGTCTGGCGCTGCTGTCGGACGGTTGGTCGTCACCCGAGGCACTGGAGGACGAAATCCGCCGCATGCCCGGCGGCGAGGACCGGCTGCGATCGCGCCGCTGGCGGGCGCTGGCCGCCCTGGCCGCTGAGGCCGCGGGGCTCCCCCGCCATCTCTCCCAGCACCCGGGCGGCATGGTGGTGAGCGCCACGCCCCTAGTGGAGTTGGTACCCGTGGTACCGGCAGCATTCCCCGGGCGACAGATCTGCCAGTGGGACAAGGACTCCTGTGCCGACGCCGGATTCGTGAAGATTGACCTGCTCGGTCTGGGAATGCTGAGCGCCGTGGAGGAGTGCCTCGACCTCATCGCCACCTCCCGCGGACGGGCGCCCGATCTCTCACGCATCGGGTTCGACGACCCGGCCGTGTACGCCGAGATCCAGAACGCCGACACCATGGGTGTGTTCCAGATCGAGAGCCGCGCCCAGATGCAGAGCCTGCTTGCGACCCAGCCCGAGAACCTCCACGACCTCACGGTGCAGGTGGCGCTCATCCGCCCCGGCCCGGTGAGCGGTGGTGCGGTGCATCCCTATGTGGCCCACCGCCGCGCGCGCAGGCGTGACCCGGAATTCGTGCCCCCCTACGACCACCCGCTGCTGGCCCCGGTGCTCGAGGAGACCCTGGGCGTGGTGGTGTTCCAGGAGCAGGTGCTCGAGGTATCAATGGCCCTCGCCGGTTTCACTCCGGGTGAGGCCGAGGATCTGCGCCGTGCCATGAGCCGCAAGCGCAGCCGCGACGCCATGCTGCGCATGTGGCAGCGGTTTCGTGACGGCGCACGACATCGCGACGTGCCCGACGACGTCATCCACACGGTCTTCACCAAGCTCGTGGGGTTCGCCAACTTCGGCTTTCCCAAGGCGCATTCGGCGGCCTTCGCCGTGCTCGCCTACCAGAGCGCCTGGCTCAGGCGGCATCACCCGGCTGAGTTCCTGGCCGCGCTCATCAACTCCCAGCCCATGGGCTTCTATCCGCCCGCAAGCCTGGTGCGCGATGCCGCACGTCGTGGTGTCCGCACGCTGCGCACATGCATTCATGTCTCGCAGGTGGGCTGCACCGTCGAAGATGGCTCGGTGCGGCTGGGGCTACGCATGGTGCGCCATCTGGGTGACGATGCCGCCCACCGCCTGGTGGCCGAGCGTGAGACAATGGGCATTTCACCGGCCTGGCCGATTTGGCGGCCCGCACCGGTCTGCGCCCCGAGCAGATGGCGATGATGGCGAGGGCCGGCACCCTCGATGTCTTCGCGATACCCGAACGGCAGATGCTCTGGCAGGTGGCCACCCTCGCGCGCCCACGTCGCATCGCGGGCGCCGAGCAACTGCCCCTGCCCATCGATCCCGCCGACGCACCGCCCCTTCCGCTACCCGACCGCATTGATCGGGTCATCGCCGAGTACGAGGCCACCGGCGTGTCCACCGGCTGGCACCTGATGACCCTCATCCGCCCGGCGCTGCCGAAGGACACCACAACAGCGCAGGCGCTGAAGCAAACCCGCCACGGCACCGACGTGACCGTGGCGGGCATGGTGGTTGCCCGCCAGCGCCCGGCCACTGCGGCCGGCATCGTGTTCCTGCTCATCGAGGATGAGACCGGCCCCATCAACGTGATCGTGCGCCCCGAGTTGTACGAGGCAAAACGCGCCCTGCTGCGCGCCGACCCCCTGCTGGTGATCCGGGGCCGCCTCCAACGCCGCGAGCGTGTGGTCAACGTGCTGGCCAGCCATGTGGAGGCCGCACGCCTTCCCGAACGCGACCCGGTAGCGCGGGAACATGACGGCGATGCGCGGGTGCGGGGTGTGGTGCCTGCGGCCCAGAGCTTCGCACGGGGACGTCGCTAGCCGTCCTACCCACACACGGTGTGACCGTGGCTGTGGGCTTACCCCGCTTTGGTGGACACCTCCAGTAGGGCGATCATGTCGCCCACAAGGAGGCACCAATGCCACGATGAGAGCGCAGGCGCTTCACCCCGGAGTTCACGGCCCGAACCGTTGAGCTGATCGAATCAAGTGGCAAGTTCTGATCAACGCGTGGCCGAGGATTGGTCGTGGCGTGGCCAGTTCAAGACCCTGCCCGCACCACGTCGCACACCCGGAGCGTGCGGGGGATCCCCCGCACGCTCCAAAGCCCCCTTCGCCCGTGGCTGGTGGCGGCCGTTACCGGGTCTGCTTGAGCACCAGCGTCGTGCTCAGGCTCTTAGCGGTGCCACCGGTGGGAGTGAAGGTGGTCACAAGCCGCACCGTGAGTGCGTGCGTCTTTCTGGCTGCGCGCGCCTTCGCGTTCAGGCGACAGGTGATGGTGACCGTGCCTGCTGTGGCAACGCTCTTTCGCGCGGTGCACACGGTCATCGTGCGGGCCTTCTTCTTGGCCATCTCCGAAGACCGGCGCGGCGTCGATCGTCGGGTGGTGGCCACCTGAACTACTTTGCCTGGCCCGGGGAAGATCACCTGTGTGGTG
>Ga0105052_10001457_pt1 | contig 31225 bp, 26 predicted proteins | sample FRY03_FD_78094 | JGI IMG/M metagenome (GOLD analysis project Ga0105052, IMG submission 78094) | Freshwater microbial communities from Lake Fryxell liftoff mats and glacier meltwater in Antarctica - FRY-03 | ecosystem: Environmental > Aquatic > Freshwater > Ice > Glacier meltwater ... | reverse complement strand
TGTAGATATTATGACCTAAAATTTCCGGTTCGCTATCATCTATTGAAACAATCTTCTCCCTAAAAGGATCTACAGAATCTAAAAGTGATTTCTGCTTTCGCTGACCCGTTTTACCATCGATACTTTTTTGGATTTTGGTTTCGCTAAAAAGTTCTTCAAATTCGGTCAGCACGTTTACGATAGCTTCCCACAATTCATCATCAATCTTATTATAAGATTTATAAACCAGCTTTGGTGACTTTGCTTTTCCCTTCCCAGAAACTTTTCGCTTCAAAAGCGACAACTTCTTATCCACATCACCTTCTTCTTCCAAATCTTCTCCTTTGGCCGCTTTCAGATTCAACTCTAAACTCCAAATGAGTTGTTCTGCCATGTAGGAATGAAAAGAATCTCTGTCGCCAACATCTGCTTTTTGCAAAGCGGTGAGGTATTTCGCCTTTTCTGCACTTTTAATAACAACGGGCGGAAGGTCGTTCAGCATGAGCACATAATTGACGAGCAAGCGTGCTACACGTCCGTTGCCATCATCAAACGGGTGTATTGTAATAAACCGATAATGCAATTCAGCAGCAAGAATTGCAGGATCCAAATCTGAAGACGAACGATACCAATCCATGAGTTCCTGCATTTTCATGGGAACTTCTTCGGGTTTGGCGTAATCGAACATTTCTCCGTTGGGCAAACGAACCGAGTTTGGATGCTCTTTGTACTCACCAATCTTGATTTTTCTGCGTGTGTTCTGGCCATCGGGTGTTATGGCTTCTTTCCAGAACGGCTTAACCAAAATCACTTTGTTCAATTCTCGAATGTCGGCTTCGGTCAATGTGCGCGTTTTGTCTTCTGCCCAATCTCGAACCATGAGAACAGCAGCATCGTGCGCTTCCATTTCATCATATTCGCGCTTGCTATGGTCACCAGTTGTCTTGTCAAACATTAACAACAACTTGGTTTCTCCATACGTCAAGGTATTCCCTTCAATATGATTGGAATTGTAGTTCCATTCCAATCGGAGTTTTTTCCAAAGTGTGTCCTGCGCTTCTTTGGATAAGGGTTGAAGTGTAAGAAGTTCTTCTTTGAGGCTTTCTATTCTATGAATGATGGATGCTTGTACCATGACTGTGAAACAAAGCTAATCAACAGTTACGTGATGTCTAGCGCGGAACGAAACAATCTCTTCCTTTAATAAGAAACAGATTGCCTCACTCATTCCTCGTTCGCAATGACGTTGGCGGATTGCGCCCAGCGTTAGGGATTGCAGCGGCATCCTTTTTTGTTTTTCACAAAAAAGATATAGCGTAAAGCCCGACCCCGATTTTTCATCGGGGAAACGCCCATCAACTTCTTAATCTGACCAAGGTCAGTTTTGACCGTGACTGCACTCAGCGCTTGCTCTCCACTTGGAAGATTTCTTTGTCAAACCACCATGGAAGTCATTTTTCTCCTTATCGCCCTCAGTATTATAGTTGCAGTCGGATTTCTGGCTGCTTTTCTATGGGCAGTGAGGTCGGGGCAGTATGATGACGATAGCACACCAGCCATGCGCATTCTCTTTGACGATGAACAATCAACAGAAACCAATAAATAAATCAATGGAAAAGGAAACATTCCGTTACGACAATACCATTGTCCGAAAATTTGCCTTCGCCACCATGGCGTTTGGTCTTATCGGCATGCTGGTAGGCCTCACGGCCGCACTTCAAATGGTGGATCCATGGTTCAACTTTTTGACACCATGGCTCACCTTTGGTAGAATTCGCCCACTGCACACAAATGCAGTGATTTTTGCGTTTGTAGGAAACGGAATTTTCATGGGCGTTTATTACTCACTTCAGCGTTTGTTAAAAGCCAGAATGTGGAGTGATGCGTTGAGCAACATCAACTTCTGGGGTTGGCAGTTAATTATTCTTTCGGCTGTGATAACGCTTCCGATGGGGCTTACTTCAAGTAAGGAATATGCCGAGTTAGAATGGCCAATTGATATTGCCATTACGTTGATTTGGGTGGTGTTTGGATTGAATATGTTTATGACCATCCTAAAGCGTAGGGAGCGCCATTTGTATGTGGCCATCTGGTTCTACATTGCCACGTTTGTCACTGTTGCCATGCTTCACATTGTAAACAGCTTTGAGCTTCCGGTATCTTTATTTAAGAGTTACAGTTTTTATGCAGGGGTGCAAGATGCATTGGTGCAGTGGTGGTACGGACACAATGCGGTTGCATTCTTCCTTACCACGCCTTATTTGGGATTGATGTATTACTTCATTCCAAAGGCTTCCGGACGACCTGTGTACTCGTATCGACTTTCTATTGTGCATTTCTGGGCACTGATTTTCATCTACGTCTGGGCAGGTCCGCACCACTTGTTGTATTCTTCTTTACCAGAATGGGCACAGAATATCGGTGTTGTATTCTCGATAATGCTTCTTGCGCCAAGTTGGGGTGGTATGCTTAACGGCCTGCTCACATTAAGAGGTGCTTGGGATAGAGTTCGCGAAAGTGCGGTACTGAAGTTTATGGTTGTGGCGATTACCGCTTACGGCATGAGCACATTTGAGGGGCCGATGCTGTCACTGAAAAATGTGAACGCCATCAGTCACTTTACCGACTGGACAGTTGCTCACGTTCACATTGGCGCATTGGGCTGGAATGGTTTCCTGACGTTCGGTATCCTATACTATTTGATTCCTAAAATGTGGAAGACAAAAATGTATTCCGACAAGCTTTCTAATTTCCATTTCTGGATTGGAACACTAGGAATTTTGTTCTACGCATTGCCGCTTTACTGGGCAGGTTTCACACAGAGTTTGATGTGGAAAGAGTTCACAGAAGAAGGCTTCTTGGCCTATCCAAACTTCCTGGAAACAGTAACGCAAATTAAGCCGATGTATGCTGCAAGAGCATTTGGCGGCACTTTGTATATCACTGGTGTGATTGTAATGATTTACAACCTGATTATGACTATGAAGCAGGGAACTTTCCAGAAGGAAGAAGAAGCTTCTGCACTGCCGTTGACTAAAGATTACGAAGCACACAAAGGCGAAGGATGGCACAGAGTCATTGAAAGAAGACCAGTTCAAATGTTGGTCTTTAGTCTGGTGGCGGTTGCCATTGGTGGGGCAATTGAAATTATCCCAACCATGTTGATAGACAGTAATATCCCAACCATTGCAAGTGTAAAACCATACACTCCGCTTGAATTGGAAGGTAGAGACATTTACATCCGCGAAGGTTGTAATAACTGTCACTCTCAAATGATTCGTCCGTTCCGTAGTGAAACCGAACGATATGGAGAATACTCTAAAGCTGGCGAGTTTGTTTATGACCATCCACATTTATGGGGATCTAAGAGAACAGGTCCGGATTTGCACCGAATTGGAGCGAAATACTCTGACACTTGGCACTACAACCACATGATGGATCCAGGCAGTATGTCGCCAGGCACCATTATGCCATCTTATCCTTGGTTGTTTGAAGATGAGTTGAATACGGAGCTTACTCCTAGGAAGATTAGAGCCATGCAAACCCTTGGAGTTCCTTATCCAGAAGGTTATGATCAGATTGCTATTGAGGAGTTGACCTATCAGGCAGAAAGCATTGCCAAGAATCTAGAAAAGGATGGGCTTCAGGTTCTGCCAAACTCTGAGATACTTGCGCTTATCGCATATCTACAGCGATTAGGAACAGACATTAAAGTGAAGGACAGTCAAGCCGCCATGGTAACCAACTAAAAAGACAGAATCATGCTAAAGTTCATCAAACATCACATGGAGACCATAGTTGGGATAGAGATTTATCCGATTATCTCCTTCATCATTTTCTTCACATTCTTCATTGTTGTCTTGGCGTATTTGGTTATCCAGCGCACAGAATATTTCGACAAAATGAGCATGATGCCTTTTGACGAAGAGAAGCCATCAACCGATAAAAAATAAATCATGAAAACAGATTGGTTCAATAAATCAAAGTTGTTTGGCGCAGCGGCAGCATTCATATTGCTTGCAACTGGCGCACATGCTCAAGAATCGAAAGTTTCAGTGCCTTGGGAAGGTATGGTGAATGCCGATGACTCAGCAGTATTTTGGGTTTTGGCAGGGTTTGCAGTTCTACTTATCATTCTTATTTGGGTTGTTGCCAGCGTTACAAAAGGCTTGGTTTCAGACAAGGAACTGTGGAAAGGAAAGTGGTCGGCTAAAAGTGCCGCTGCCTTAATTACAGGAGGCGCTTTTCTTTCGGCTACAAATGCCATGGCTCAAACAGAAGCGGCAGCAGCTCCCATGTTGGAAATGTCTGACGGCCTATTTTGGATTATGATTATTGTGAACGCATTCTTGCTAGTGGTGCTTTTGGGAATGCTTTACAACCTAAGCAGTTTAATTAAGTCGCTTCGCTCCAAAGAAGCAGAAGAAGCGTTGGCAGCCGTTCCCGAAAAATCTATTTGGGAAGGTGCGCTTTCTGCTGCTGTTCCATTGGATCAAGAAAACGACATTCTGATGGACCATGAGTATGATGGCATTATGGAGTTGGATAACAAGCTTCCACCATGGTGGTTGTACATGTTCTATTTTACAATCATTTTTGGTGTGGTTTATCTTGGTTATTACCAATTTCAGGGCGGTCATGGTCAGTACGATGAGTACAACGCAGAAATGGCCGTTGCAGCAGAAGCTAAAGCTGAAATGCTAGCCAACTCAGCTAATAATGTAGATGAGAATTCAGCTACATTCTTGACAGACGCTACATCAATCGGCAACGGAAAGGCCAAGTTTGAAACTTTATGCGTTGCTTGTCATGCTGCAACAGGTGGTAGCTCACAGATTCCACTTGGGGTTGGGCCTAACCTAACCGATGAATACTGGATTCATGGAGGTGGCATCAGCAACATCTTTAAAACCATCAAGTATGGTGTGCCAACTAAGGGTATGATCTCTTGGGAAGCGCAACTTACCCCAGTTCAGATTCAAGAAGTTTCTTCCTACGTGATGTCGCTTCAGGGTACAAATCCTGAAAACGGAAGAGAGCCTCAGGGCGAAATTTGGAAAGAAGAAGGTGCTGCTGACGCAGCACCAGCAGATACAACGGAAGCTCCAGTTGCAGAGGCCACAGCGGCCAATGCAGCGGAGTAGTTTCGCTTAATTGGATAATTATTATCCAACCTCTACGTAATTGAAAAGAGATGGAGACGAAAGATGAAAAAGGGTCGTTTAGGGACCACCTCTCAACATTAGACGATAGCGGAAATCGGAGGTGGATTTATCCGAAAATGCCATTTGGTAAGTATTACAATTGGCGAAAGTGGCTGAGCTACGTGCTAATCGTTTTCTTATTTGCAGGACCACACATCAAAATTGGTGGCGAGCCATTGTTGATGATTAATGTCCTAGCTAGGAAGTTCGTCATTTTTGGAAAGGTTTTCTGGCCGCAGGATTTCTACCTGTTCGGGTTGGCAATGATCACATTCGTGCTGTTCATTGTCCTTTTTACTGTAGCATTCGGACGTATTTTCTGTGGCTGGTTCTGTCCACAAACCATCTTCATGGAAATGCTTTTTCGCAGAATAGAGTATTGGATTGAAGGCGATTGGAAACATCAACAACGCTTGGATAACTTGCCTTGGAATGCGGAGAAGATTCGGAAGAAGAGCATCAAGCATATTTTGTTCTTCGCTATTTCATTCGCCATCTCCAACACTTTTTTGGCATACATCATCGGAAACGATGAGTTGTTCAAGATTATGACCGATCCGCCTTCCCAACACATCCTTGGGCTGATTCTGATTACCGTGTTCACCTTCGTTTTCTATGGTGTTTTCACCAAAATGCGAGAGCAAGTCTGTACCAATATTTGTCCGTACGGACGATTGCAAGGCGTACTGCTTGATAGGAACTCCATGATTGTTGCCTACGACCACAAACGTGGAGAGGCAACAGAAGGTAGAAGCAAATGGCGAAACGGAGAAGATCGCGCTGCAGAAGGAAAAGGAGATTGTATCGATTGCCACGCCTGTGTGGATGTTTGCCCAACGGGAATCGACATCAGAAACGGTACCCAATTAGAATGCATCAACTGCACCGCGTGTATGGACGCTTGCGACCATGTGATGGAAAAAGTTGGCTTAGAGCCCGCGTTAGTTGGCTATAAGAGCGAGGAGACTATTGCTACAGGAACACCATTTACGTATACCACTCGACTAAAAGCGTACACAGGCGTTTTAAGCATTTTGATGCTGGCCATGTTCGCGCTCATCATAACACGTGCAGATATTGGCGCCACAGTTCTCCGAACGCCAGGAATGCTTTTTCAAGAAGGTGAGAACAATACCATCACCAATTTGTACAATTACAAGGTCATCAACAAAACAGCCATTGATATGACGTTAAGTCTTAAAGTGGTAAAAGGTCCAGGAGAGGTGAATTTGGTGGGCGATATGCTAAATTTAGAATCACAGGGCACATCTGAAGGTGTGCTATTCATTGCGATTCCGAAAGACGATTTGACAGAAAGAAACACATCGGTTACGGTTGGTATTTTTGATGGAGAAAAACTCCTAAGAAAGGTGAAAACCAACTTCATTGGGCCGCTGCAAATCACTAAAAAATAGACTTATGGGTTGGGGATGGCGCATTACAATATTATATAGCTCATTTGTCGTTTTTATGATTGGCATGGCTGTTATGGCTTTTCGTCAGGATTTTGATTTGGTCTCTGATGATTACTACGAAGAAGAGATTGCTTATCAAGGACGAATAGATCAGATGACAAACGCATCTGAAGACCATCAAAAAGTAAAGGTTTTTAATACTGCGGATGCCGTTCAGCTGACTTTCTCATCTCCGGTTCAGGACGTGAAAATTCACTTCTTTCGTCCATCAGACGATACAATGGATTTTAAGGTGGAACTGGCCGCGGTAGATTCTAATTTCAATGTTGCATTAGACCGTTTTTCTAAGGGAAAATATCTCATCAAAGTAGAATGGAAAAACAGTGGTAAAACCTATTTTCAGGAACAAATGTTACTCATAAACTGATGTTTCTCACTGCCTTTGCCATCGGAGCCCTTGGGAGTTTTCATTGCATTGGGATGTGTGGGCCAATTGCACTTTCCGTTCCAATGGGAGGGAAGTCGGGTTTAATAGGAATCATTCGCGCATTGACTTACAATTTTGGCCGAATTGCAACTTACTCGTTGCTAGGGCTTATGGTTGGATTAATAGGAGAGCAGATAGCCGTAGGTGGTTATCAGCAAGCACTTTCAATTGCCGTGGGAGTGCTAATTATCGCCTTTCTCATTCTCCCCAAAACCATCACCAAAAAGCTTGACCCAACATCAACTTTCGCTCGGCTGTTCCTAAAATTGAAATCAGCATTTCGAGGACTTTTTCAAAGCAAAAATGCCTTTGGCCCATTGGTTCTTGGGTTAATAAACGGGTTGTTGCCATGTGGTTTGGTTTATGTTGGTTTGGCTGGAGCATTGGCACTCGGAAATCCGATTGAAAGTGCACAATTTATGGCTGCATTTGGCTTAGGAACCGTTCCTATTATGATTTCTATCATGCTTTTTGGTGACCTGATTTCTCTGCAATGGCGCGGAAAAATCCGAAAATTGATGCCAATTATGTTTGCCATCATGGGTACACTTTTCATTCTACGAGGTATGAATCTCGGAATACCGTACGTCAGTCCAAGCATGGATATGACAGAAGGAGGTGTGCCACAGTGCCACACTCCATGAACACGCATCTTATTCAGAAATACAATATTCCCAGCCCACGTTACACCAGTTACCCAACTGTTCCGTATTGGAATACAGCCGAATTTGATAAGGATGAACACCTGAAAAGACTGGTTGCCAGCTACAAAAAGGACAAGCACGAAGGATTGTCGCTCTACATTCATTTGCCTTATTGCGAAAGCCTTTGTACGTACTGCGGTTGCAACAAACGCATTACCAAAAACCACAAGGTTGAAGGGCCTTATATTGATGCTGTTCTTGAAGAATGGAGAATGTATGTGGAGGTTTTGGGAGAAAAGCCGAAGTTGGCAGAGTTGCATTTAGGGGGCGGAACACCCACTTTCTTTTCAGCAGAAAATCTTGGTCTGCTGATGGATGGAATTCTAGCCCATGCTATTGTTAGAGACAAGGCGCAATTTAGTTTTGAAGGCCACCCAAACAATACAACACCCGAGCAACTGAAGCTGCTACGAAGTAAGGGATTCAACAGAGTTAGTTTCGGTATTCAGGATTTTGACCCAGTTGTGCAGCGCACCATCAACAGGATGCAATCGTTTGCTCAGGTTCGGAACGTAACTCAAGACGCAAGGTCTCTAGGTTATCGCTCCATCAATTACGATTTGATATACGGTTTGCCAAAGCAAACAATGGAAGGCATGTTAGACACCTTTGATAAAGTTCTTGTGCTAAATCCAGACCGAATTGCTTTTTATAGTTACGCGCATGTCCCATGGAAAAGCCCATCGCAACGCGGATATGATGAAAGCGACCTTCCGGATGAGAATATGAAAATTGCCTTGTACAATGCAGGCAAAGAAAAATTACTCAATAACGGTTATGTCGAGATTGGTATGGACCACTTTGCAAAGCCCAATGATGGCTTGGCCGTTGCTGCTCAACACGGAGAAATGCACCGCAATTTTATGGGCTATACCGAGGCAAAAAACGACACGCTTATCGGCCTTGGTGTTTCGGCCATTAGCGATGCGTGGAGTTCGTTGGCTCAGAATCCAATTTCGGTTGAGGCTTATCTGGGATGGATTGAGAACAAAAAATTACCCTTAGTAAAAGGACACCTGCACACAGAACGTGACCTCGTTATTCGAAGAGCAATTCTGGATTTGATGTGTGCTTTCAACTGCAAGCTTGATTTCCTTGCCAAATCTGAGATAGAATTGGTTGTAAGTAGACTTTCAGAACACGTGGCAGATAATCTTCTTACCATTGATGAAGATGGCATAAAAGTGAAGCCAGAAGGTCAGGCATTCATTCGCACTATCTGCATGGCTTTAGATGAATTTGTTTGGAACGAAGATTCAGGAAAGCAGATGTTTTCTAAGAGTGTATAGCACTTTCTTTATTTGACGTATTCGCCCTAGATTTAGGTGAAAAAAAAACTCCATTGCAATAATCGCAATGGAGTTTTAAATGTGACCCGACTGGGATTCGAACCCAGGACCCTAACATTAAAAGTGTTATGCTCTACCAGCTGAGCTATCGAGTCTTGCTTTTTTAAAGCGGTTGCAAATATATACCCTTGGTTTTGGAATCGCAACCCTGTTTTTGAATTTAAAACAAATGCTTTGAAACCCCCTGTTTATGGGCTTTCCGGCTATTTTTCTACCTTAATGAAATGCCCCATTTTGTCGCGTTTGGTCTGGAGATAAAAGCGATTATGGTCGTTGGCTGTAATCTCAATTGGTACGTTATCCACTATTTGAATGCCATAACCGATAAGACCAGTACGCTTTTTTGGGTTGTTGCTCATTAGCTTCATCTTCTTAACACCAAGGTCGCGCAGTATCTGAGCTCCAATTCCGTAGTCGCGTTGGTCCATATCGAAACCCAAGGCAAGGTTAGCCTCAACTGTGTCCATTCCCTTCTCTTGCAGTTCGTATGCTTTGAGTTTATTAAGTAGTCCGATTCCACGTCCTTCCTGATTCATATACACAATCACGCCTTTTCCAGCTTCTTCCACCATTTCCATGGCAGCATGGAGTTGTGCGCCACAATCACAACGGCATGAACCGAAAATATCTCCTGTAACGCATGAGGAATGCACACGGACAAGGATTTCCTCGTCATCATCCCATGTTCCTTTTACCAACGCTAAATGCGTTTGGTCATTTGTGGTTTGGTTGTATGCCACCAATTTAAAATCGCCCCATTCGGTTGGCATTTCTACACGGATTTGTCGTTCAATTAATGATTCGTGCTTTATGCGATAAGCAATCAGGTCTTTAATGGAAACCAATTTGAGATTGAACTTCTTTGCAATTTCCACCAAATGTGGAAGACGTGCCATGGTGCCATCCTCATTCATAATTTCGACAATAACCCCAGCAGCTTCAAAACCAGCTAAACGTGCCAAATCAATGGCAGCTTCGGTGTGGCCTGCCCTTCTCAAAACGCCACCTTTTTTCGCTTTTAGCGGAAAGATGTGACCAGGCTTACCTAAATCTTCTGGCTTCGTATCAGGACTGACAAGTGCTTGTATCGTTTTCGAACGGTCGCTGGCCGAAATTCCAGTAGTGCAACCGTGTCCCATCAGGTCAACAGAAACCGTGAATGGTGTTTCGTAAGCAGCATTGTTATTCTGAACCATCAGGTCCAAGCCAAGCTCAACGCAGCGGTCTTCTACCAACGGAGCGCAAATAAGACCGCGACCGTGGGTTGCCATAAAGTTTATCATTTCGGGAGTAACCGAACGCGCAGCAGCTACAAAATCTCCTTCGTTTTCGCGGTCAGCATCATCAACAACAATAACGATTTTCCCATCTTTTATATCCTGAATAGCAGATTCAATACTATCTAGTTTTATCTCTTCTTCAGCCATGTTTTTAAATTGAGCGCAAAAATACTCAATCGAAACGCCTTAGTAAGTCTAACTGTTCATGGCACAAGGCAATTACATTTAAAATTCGAAACTTTTGAGCAGGTAACTTTCCTTAACGAAAGTCCAATTTTATACTCGGACATCGAAACCATTAGTTCTTGTTTTGACATGAAATAGCCACAGATGCACAGATTTTCACGGATTACTTAGATTGTTTTTTTTTCTCTGTAAAAAATCTGTGCATCTGTGGCAAAAAACATGTTCCATTCATCTTCTGATGAGACATATAAGGCGGACACAGTGACGGTCACATTATTTAAGTCGAAATCTCATAGAGGAAATTGTCTTTCCGTCAAACTGAACGATGGAAATCTTGATTTGACGGTTTTCCAAAGCTGTATTAGAAGAGCCTGTGTAGGTAAAAGATGAGCTTGTCTTTCCAAGATTGCGCTTTTCAAAATCAACCGATTCAAGTTTCAGGATGTGGTCTTTTACCATCTTGTAATCCATTCCTAATTGGAATCCGAAAGGGAAGTCCTGCTTGTAACCTCCCGAATCTGTGAAAGCGGTCAACTCAACCATTATTACTTCAAATTGGGGTAATGTAAACTGGTCTTTTGCCTGATTGATAAATATGACTTTAATTCCGTTTTTCTCTTGTGACCATGTTTTGGTCATTCCATCTTTAGAAACCGCTTCTTCAAATGGCCCACAATTATTCCTGAATTCGGTAAGTGTTTGGTAAATATCGCGTTGAGCGATGAGTTCAAGGAAGTCCGAACAATTCTGAGATTGAGCGATGCATGGCTTAAGGAGGAAAAGGGTGAACGCACGTAGCATGGTCATTGAAGGAAATTACGGCATTAATACGAACAAGGAGTTCAAATAATCAATCTTACACCGCCTAATTGTTCCACTTTATACGGAAAGTGGTCGCCAAGCGAGCCGATGAACACGAAGTTAACGGGGATATTCCATTCTTCCGAAAGTCGATCAATCAATTCTGGTCCGAAGGAATCTTCCAGCACAATAAATTCAATCTTAATGGCAGGATATTCCCGGTCGAGCACATCTAAATCAGATACGAAACGTGCTGCGGGTTTTTCTCCCTTCTCTACAGCCGTCACGATTTTCAGTTTTTTGGTGTGTTCGTTATTCTGAATGTATTGCATTACCTTGTTTAGTGTGGCCACATCATCGTCCTTGGTGAAATAAACAAACTCCTGCGAATTGATTTCCTCAATCAGACTCGTCAAATTGGTGTTTGATTTGATGAAGAAATTTTGAACAGGAGTGAATACGTAGCGCAATACACCAAGGAGGAATCGAAGCAATACTGTTCGATTGAGCATGATCATCACTATCACAAACGTGGGTACGAAATACTCGAAGAATACCGCCAAATACGCAGGATTGAGAATGGCGTTTCCCGCAATGGCAATAAATACGGCAGCAATAGCCACTAGCAACGAAATCCAAGAAGAACGTTCTGGGCGAGGTAGATTCTTACGTCTCACCTTCAGCAGCACATTCCCGAAACCGAAGAGCACCATCACCGAAAGAAAGGCGATGGTGTAAACGCCTGCCAGCGCACTTAATTTACCTCCTGTTATCAGTAGAATAGAGACGCATAATAGGAAGAACATGATGGAGATGTGATAGGAACTCCCGTGTTTGTTCTTCTTAAGCAAAGATTGCGGAAGAATCCGATCTAAGGTCATGCGTTCTACCAATCCGCTTACCCCAATGTAGGATGTAAGCACTGCACCGCTCACTACCAATGTGGCATCTATGGAAATAAGGATAGAAAGCCATGTGCCGCCTGCCAGGTTGCCCATATACGAGAGTAAGGCCTCCTGATTGTTCTGAACATCAGCCATTGGCACAATGGCCAAGGCCAAGAATGCCATCAGTGGATTGAAAACCGTTACTGCAATCCACATGTTGCGTAGTGTTTAAAAGTGCGTTATATGCCCCACCATTCAGCGGCATCGCACCAACCACTTCGCCATAGATTTTACGGAAAAGAAAAAGCACGACTCCGACCATAAGCAGCGAAATCCAAGCGTACGGCCCAGCATAAATAATCGCTAGTGCGGAAACATAAAGACAGGAAGAGCTAATGTCGTTGCCAGAGATGGCGGTGGCTGAAAGTTCGTTCAGCTTACCGTGGACTGCTTTTTTCATTTAAAAGCGAGAATTATTAGAGGTAAAACGTGGCCGAATCTCAATCGGCTGTTTCGTGAGCTCGCAAGCTAAACAAGTTCAGGATAAAAGGAAATGATTTGAAGACTTCGCTTCTCGTATAAGTCCGCAGTTACGCTTCCAACTCACTCAACTCCAACCACCGTAATTCTTTTCCTTCCAATTCGTCTGAAACGCGTTGAAATTCGGATGATATGGCCAATATTTTTTCGTGGTCATCAACCACGGCATCCAATTCTTCGGTCAGTTCTATTTTGCGCTTTTCAAGCTTAGGGATTTCTACTTCGAGCAATCCGAATTCGCGCTTTTCGTTAAAACCCATTTTGCCTTTTGCGGCAAGGCTTTCGGTTTCCTTCTGAGTCTTTTTTGCAGCGGTCTTTTCTTTTTTCTCGTCCTCCAATGCAAAACGATATTGGTCGTAGTTGCCCACAAAACCACGAATTTGGCCGTTTCCTTCAAAGATGAAAAGCTGATCTACCAGCTTGTTCATGAAGTGTCTATCGTGCGTTACAATCAGCAGACATCCTTCAAATTCCATCAGAAAATCCTCCAAAACATTCAATGATAGAATGTCGAGGTCGTTGGTAGGCTCATCCAGAATAAGGAAATTCGGATTGGCCATAAGCACCGTAAGCAAGTAGAGACGTTTTTTTTCTCCACCACTTAATTTCTCCAAATACTGATAATGCTGATGACGTGGAAAAAGGAAACGTTCGAGCAATTGAGCAGCTGAAATGGATTTCCCCTTTTTTAGCGGAATGTGGTCGGCAATGTCTGTGATTACCTCAATCACGCGTTTGCCATCTTTCATCTCCAATCCATCCTGACCGTAGTAACCGATTTTCACCGTGTCACCAATCACAATTTTACCACCATCGGGCTCCACTTGACTCATAATCATCTTGAGTAGCGTGGATTTTCCACAGCCGTTGGCACCCACAATTCCAATGCGTTCGCCTCTGCGGAACTTATAATCGAAACCATCCAAGAGCAACCTATCTCCATAGGCTTTGCGCACGCGATGGAACTCAAGAATCTTGCTTCCCATGCGCTGCATATTCACTTCCATGGTTAGCTGATCTTGCTTCAGGTTTGTTTTTGCAACCTTCTCCGTGTCGTAAAATGCATCCTGTCGTGATTTGGATTTGGTGGTTCGCGCTTTCGGCTGTCTGCGCATCCAATCCAACTCTTTGCGGTAGAGGTTTTGCGCCTTGTCCACATTGGCGTGTTCCACTTCCATCCGCGTGGCGCGGTTGTTCAAATAGGTGGTGTAATTTCCCTTGTGCTTGTATAGCTGTCCGTTGTCCATTTCCAGAATGGTATCACACACTTTATCTAGGAAGATTCTATCGTGTGTCACCATCAGAATGGTTCTCTCCGAAGCAGAAAGGAATCCTTCGAGCCACTCAATCATCTCGATGTCCAAGTGGTTGGTTGGCTCATCCAGAATCATCACATCAGGCTGTTCGATGAGCATTTTCGCCATTGCAACACGCTTCACCTGTCCGCCAGAAAGCGTGCTTACACTTTGGTCAAAATCGGTGATGTTCAACGAAGTGAGAATCTCCTTGGCCTGCGCCTCAATATCCCAAGCGTTGTTGCGGTCCATGGCATCAAAAGAGCGTTGCATCCGCTCAGAATCAGCCTCATCCGCCATGGCCAGTTCGTATTCACGAACCACTTGCATGATGGCGTTGGTTGGGTCGAAAACCGAATCCATCACAGTATGTTTTGGGTTCAGTTGCGGTTCTTGTTGAAGATAACCTATGGTGATGCCGTTCCGAGTCACTGCCTGACCTTCTTCCGATGGTTCTAAACCAGCAAGAATGCGGAGCATGGATGTTTTTCCTGTTCCGTTCTTGGCAACCAAGGCCACTTTCTGCCCACGGTCGATGCCGAAGGTGATGTCTTGAAACAGGACACGTTCTCCGTAAGAACGTTTAAGATTTTCGGCTGATAGGTAATTCAAAGTTGGATGTCAAATGAGAGAATTCAGATGTCTGAATTTCGCGCGAAGGTCGTTAAATCTATGGTGATGCTGAATTTGTTTTAAAGCCAACGATTCTATGGCTTTACCCATGAGATTCCAAGCGATATTCGAACATATTCATTATAGGTTTTGTCTGAACAGCCTGATTGAAGTGGAAGAAAAGCGTACCGATGTTCAGGGCAAATTACCAGTTCAAATTGTTTATTTGGCATTCTCCAGCTTCAACTTCTCCAGTTCGCCATCATCCGAAACAGTGGTTGCACCACGTTTCCCAAGTAGAAAACCCATAGCAGCACCAAGTGCCAGACCGATAAATAAAAATGCAAATTCCATTGGGCAATGAAGGTAGGGGTTAGTCTAAAGACTATTTTTCAAATTCAGCCATCAGAGCTTGAGAGAAAATATTGCTTACGTTTGATGCAATTGAACTCGCCACGCTTCCCATAAGAATAGCGTACCAGGGCGAGTTTTTTTTTATCATGTCATGCAAAGAGGACTACCCTAAAAACATTATTTCATTCGATAAACAAATCGAATTACTGGAAAGTAGGGGAATGATGATTGAAGACAAAGTTCTAGCAAAGGATTTTCTGAAGAACATAAGCTACTTCAGGTTACAAGGTTTTTGGTGGGAGTTTCAAAAGGATAAAGGCAAACACGAATTTCACGAAGGCGTTCGATTTGAGGATGTCATCCAGCTATATACTTTCGACAGGAAGCTTCGGCTCTTGGTTTTTGATGCCTTGGAAAGGATTGAAATAGCTTTAAGAGCAAAGTTGGTCTATTATCTTTCTATTGAACTTGGCCAATGGTGGTTTGAAGAGCCATCAAATTTTCGAACTCCTGCATATCATAAGGAGGTATTGGCTGAAATTGACAAAGAGCTAAAACGAACCAAAGAAGTTTTCATCTCCAGTCACCATAATAAATATGGAAATTCAGGGAGGCCACCAGCGTACAAAACGCTTGAAGTTGTTTCTTTTGGATGCTTATCGAAATTGTATAGTAATCTTCATAACAATGTTGCGGCAAAGGATAGAATTGCAACAGAATTTAACCTTCCCAAAAGCTTATTTATGATGAGTTGGTTGAAAACTTTCAACGTCATAAGAAACATAACGGCTCATCACAGTAGGCTTTGGAATCGAAACATTGATTTTCCGCCCAGGTCGTTGCATGTAACTCCATTTCCGTTTATTGAAATACCATCAAACCTCAATTCCCAATATCACGGCCTATCCTGTATTCTATTCGTTCTGAATAAGGTTTCTCGTGGTCACAGTATTAATGAAAGATTGATTGGGCTTTTTGATGCGTCTGATTTTGTTGAAATGGCTGAAATGGGATTCCCTTCCGATTGGAAAACAAAAGAGATTTGGGCTTAAACTGAAATTTTACTGAAGAAGGCGTAGTTGAAATAGTCCAATCAGAAATAACTCACAACCCCAAAGTGAATCTTTCCAGCTCGGAAATCAATTGGGTTGTTGAATTGCTTACCTAAGGCATAGTTCAGTGAGAACACCCCAATCTTGGTGAAGAACGAAATACCCAATCCGAATCCAAACGGGCGGTCGGTGATGCGTTTGTTGGTAGCTCGGTTTTCATAATATGCACCATCAAAAAAGGCAAAGAGGAAACTGTTTGGGTCTAGGAGAAAGCGGTATTCAATGGTGGCAATACCAAATAGTGTGGCGTAGATTGATTCCTCGTCAAAGCCGCGAAGCGTTCTTAAACCACCAATCCTAAATGCTTCGCTTTCAAAGAGATTATCGCTTCGCATGTAGCCGCCATTTCCTCTAATCATTAGCGTACTCCTGTTCGGAATAGGGATGAAATAAGAAGCCTGAAGCACCGCATTAAGCTGAAATGAATTGAGTTTGAGTCCGTCATACCTAGCTACCTCAATAGAGGCATCGGGCAGAATCTTCTTGGTTCCTGCACTGGCCTCAGCATAGAAGTCGAAGCCTTTTCGAGGGTTTAGGCGGTAATCTAATCGCTGCATTTTGTAGCCAAAACCATAAAGCTGTGTGCGAGAATCCACGTTATCGGGGTTGAGGGTGGCCGTGGAAGAAAGGGTGGTGGTTGCTAATACATTCGTAGAACGGAGGTCGGCAAATATCTTTATGTGGTCGTTGCCAATAAGATGGTATTGAATTCCGATAATTCCTCTGAGATTGAGATAAAGCGTATCGCGTTTGTATAATTCAAACGTACCATCTAGGCCAAAACTTGTATTGAATAGGAACGGATAGGCCAGCCGGATATTCAAATTCTGTGTTCTGGCCTGCATCTTTCGCCACGAAAGATCAATCAACTCTCCACGTCTGAACGCACTTAATAGTTTGAGGCTGAGTTCGCCCGTTACCAATACTTTTCCAGGCTCTTCACTGCTCGGAAGAACTCCTAAAATTCCATCAAACTGGCTGGCGCGTTTCTTATCAAGATACACGTATAGATCGGCCTTGCCATCGCCAAAAACAACCTCTGGCGGTTTGACTTCTGATACAAATGCAATTTCCTTAACTCTGGTAGAAATTGGTTTGACTCGACTTTCGTTGTAAAGAGATTTCGTCTTTATGCCAAGATAGTTTTGAAGGTATTTGGGCTGGATTCGAGCCGTTCCTTTTATAATGACACTATCAATTTTGAACTCTCGATTTTTCTCCAATTTCAGTTTGGCATAGAGCAGTTCGTTCCTAAGCGAAATGCTATCTAACCCAACCTGAGCAAATGGATAACCGTGATTTTCATAAAAACCAACAATCCGTTTTTTAAGGTTTGTAAACCGTTTTCCGCTCATGCTGCTTTCTATAAATTGCTGCTCCCTGAAACCGACCCTTCGCATCACATCCTTGGGAACATTGCCAGCATCAATCTCCTTAAATTTATATTGGTTTCCTGTGTGAAGATGAGCAACGGCCGTATCCTTCTTCCAAATTTGTTTATCTATTCCAGTAGAAGAGTAACCCTGTTCACGTAAGATAATGAGCAGTTCGTTCATGGCCTTCAGTGCAGCCATCGAATCGGGGTAGAACTCCTTCAATCTCCCAATTCGATTCAGTTTCTTTTTAGCGATAATCTCATCCTGCTGCTCAACAAGCAATCGAACGCGCTTTTGTGCAAAAGAAAACTGCACCGCCAAAAGCAGTGCAATCAAAGTTAGTATGTGGCGAATTCGCATCAATTAGATCAGAACGTAGATATGATAGATCATTGTGTGTTCAGATTCCAATCAATCGTTTTGATTCCTTTTTCCTTTAGGAAATCATTGGTTTTTGAAAAGTGCCGACAGCCCAAAAATCCTGTGTGAGCCGAGAAAGGCGAGGGGTGAGGTGCTTTCAGTATCAAATGCCCGTTTTCGGAACTGATGAGCGAAGATTTGTTCTGAGCAAATTTTCCCCAAAGTAGAAAAACCAAGTTTTTACGTTCGTTAGAAAGTTTCTGAATGGCAGCATCTGTAAACTGTTCCCAACCTTTCTTGCCATGTGAGCCAGCTTTCTTTTTCTGCACGGTAAGAATCGCGTTAAGCAGCAAAACACCTTCGTTTCCCCACTTGGCAAGGTTTCCCGAACTGGTTGCGGTCATTCCAATATCGGAGTTCAACTCTTTAAAGATATTTCTCAAAGAAGGAGGAATTTTGATCTTATCATTCACCGAAAAGCAAAGTCCGTGCGCCTGATTTTCCCCGTGATAAGGATCCTGCCCCAGAATCACCACTTTCACCTTATCAACAGGCGTAAGGTTAAATGTATTAAATACCTCTTCTTCGGGCGGGTAAACGGTCTGAGTTTTCCGTTCTTCGGCAAGAAACTTTTGAAGTCTGCAAAAGTAATCGGCCTCAAATTCATCCGAAAGAAGCTTCTGCCAACTTGGGTCTATTTTGGGGTTCACTTCGGTGATGTTTTAAATGTCTGTTTTTTCATAACTCATGTTGAAAACTAACCACAAACCTTTTTAAGTAAATCACGTAACTGAAATTCAAAGGATAAATTTGCAGCACTTTTTGACAACAAACAGTATCTTAAAGTCGTTTTAAGCTCTTATCAATAAATAAACAAACACAATTTTGAAAAAGCCAGCCATCATCTTCGCAGTTCTTACCGTTGCTGCCATGATTTTTTCTTCATGTAGAACAACAGAAAATTGCCCAGCTTACGGAAAGGCAGACGCGCCTGTTGAGCAGGGCGCAAAGAGCTAATTGACTTCACTTCCTATACCGGAAGGAAACCGTCTGCTTTAGCGATTCGCTTAGGCTGAGGGCGACTGGACACGTAAGTGCCGTCTTTTCTAACACGGTTTTTTGAACTTGAGTTAAGCCAAAATCGAAAATTTCAATTTCTACTTTTATTTCTGAAACCCTTCGTGGGTTCGATTCCATTATTTTGGTAACGGTTGCGCTGGTTCCTTCAATGTTCCAAGACGATTCGTTGGCGCGTATTCCCATAATGGTTAACATGCAAGTTGCCAATGAGGTGGCCAATAAATCGGTTGGAGAGAACGTTCTTCCCAAACCGTTGTTATCTGTTGGGGCATCGGTTTTTAATTTGGAAGAACTCTTGAGGTGCGTAGCCTCAGTGCTAAGTTCTCCAAGATATATAACATGAGATGTGGCCATGATGTGAGTTGTGGCGATGAGTTATTGTAACTTTGCACGAATGTACTGGAAGCTAGTTTACGCAGTATTGATTTTTACACTTGTGTTGGGGTCGGCTCAGTTGGCCGCAGCTCAAGACTATGAAGAAATGCAACTTCCTCCCGTTCCTAAAGGTTCTGTTGCCGATAAAATAAAAGACCGTTCGTTTGATGATACACAAGTATTGTTGAAGCAAGAATTTACAGGTGGTGGCATGATTCATACCAGAGGCTGGGGACTGCTTTTGAGACGGGCTAAAAACAAGACGTTTATGCGAAAACGTGTTTTTGAACTCGAAGCTGTGAGCATGGAGCATCCGAAAGAAATCCGCTCTGTAAATCCATATTACGAGAATTCAAACAGCTACAAGTATGGCGAGTTAAATCAGGTGGTTGTTACCCGGTTCGGATACGGTAGACACAACGTATTGTATGCCAAGTTTGACAAAGGCGTTGAAATAAGATACTTGTATATCGGTGGTTTTTCAATGGCTTGGGCCAAACCAATTTATCTCGAAATTGGACACCCAACCGTTCCTTACGAATACATAACTACAGAAAGATACGACCCAGCAAAACACACCATAGACAATATTTACGGGCGTTCTTCAGTATTTAAAGGAATCGACAAAATGGGGTTCTATCCCGGTATTTATGGGAAATTCGGTTTCAGTTTTGAGTACGGAAAAAAAACCAAGGCAGTCAGAAGTCTTGAGGCAGGCGTTATCGTTGATTATTTTATCCGAGACGTTCCTATGATGGCATTAATTAATAACGACCCATATTATTTGACGTTCTATTTAGCGGTAAATTTTGGTGTAAAGTGGTATAGATAATGAGTGAAGTTAAGTTGGAAGAAGCAGAGCAAAGAGTGCCAAAACCAAAATGGTTGCGGGTAAAACTTCCCACAGGAAAGGAATATCAGAAAGTGCGCGGACTGGTTGAAGAGCACAAGCTTCATACCATTTGCCAAAGTGGAAATTGCCCGAATATGGGCGAATGTTGGGGAGCAGGAACCGCCACATTCATGATTCTTGGAAACGTATGCACACGCTCCTGCGGATTCTGCGCTGTGAGCACAGGCAGACCGGAGGAAATAGATATTTCTGAGCCTTACAATGTAGCGCAGAGCATCAAATTGATGGAAGTGAAACATGCAGTTATCACCTCTGTTGATAGGGATGACCTTGTCGATGGTGGCTCTCAAGTTTGGGTAGCAACCATTCGCGCGGTTAGAAAACACAGTCCGGGAACGACCATGGAAACCTTGATTCCTGATTTTGCGGGAAAATGGGAAAACCTACAGCGCATCATTGATGTGGCACCAGAGATTGTTTCGCACAATCTCGAAACGGTTCGGAGATTGACCAAACAAGTTCGTATCCAAGCAAAGTACGATAGAAGCTTGGAGCTTTTGAAACGCTTGAAAGATGCTGGGATGAAAACCAAATCAGGCGTCATGCTTGGTCTTGGGGAAAGCGAAGATGAGGTGATTGAAACCATGGAAGATTTACGAAGCGTGGGCGTTGATATTCTAACGCTGGGACAATATTTGCAGCCTACCAAGAAGCACCTTCCCGTTGCCGAGTTCATCACTCCCGAACAGTTCAAAGTGTATGAAACACGCGGACTTGAAATGGGTTTTAGGTTCGTTGAGAGTGGGCCTTTGGTGCGCTCATCCTATCATGCAGAGAAGCATCTTTTTTGAAAATAATTGAACATCAATACGTTAGAAGTGTAATTAATGCGGTTTTTTTGGAGCGAATAAGCACCGAAAAGACACTTTAGCCCCTACTTCTTTTTCTATATTTGCCTTTCAACGGTTTTCATTGAACCTTAACCGTAATACCATATTCAGTATACATAACCATGATGAAAAAATATCTACTCGCAACAGTTGCTTTGTTCACAGTTTGTGGAGCATTTGCACAGAATCAAGAAAAATGCGGTACCGACATTATTCTCCAGCAACAGTTACAAGACCCTAAGACAAGAGCTCAGTATGACGCTTTTCAAGAAGCTGTTCAGCGTTATACTGCAGACCCACAGGTTGCTGTGAGCAGGAACGAAAGCGGAGTTCGAATCATCCCAGTAGTATTCCATATTCTTCACGATGGCGGAAATGAGAATATCAGCCTGACTAAAGTTCAGCAGCAAATGGACGTGCTGAATGCCGATTACAGACGATTAAATTCGGATACGGTAAATACACCTCAACGTTTTTATGGAGACACCGAGTATACACATTTCGTATTCAATTCAGATTCAATTGCTTCGTTTGTGGACGATTCTTCCTATGTGAATTTGCATAACCGTTTGGGTGAAAGCTTTGCCTTCCATTTCAATAATGGAACTGGCGGGTTGGCAGATACATTGATTCCCAACTTCGACAACGTGATAGAAATAAGTATTTCAAACAATGCCGATACTGCTGCAATAGCTCAAGCCTTTGCCCAAGCCGTAAATGCGCAAAATGGATTGAATGCCGAGTACGTGCATGAATCCGTATTTGCTCAAGTTCCAAATTTTACGGTTGATGGAGCTACCGTTCCATCCTTGAACTACACTTCCGAACACACATTTACCACAAGCTGGAACGGAGTAGATACAGACACCACGTGGTCAGATACGCTTACGGTGGTTCTTTTTGAGAACGCACAAAATCCATCGGCTCCAACAGACACACTTTACGTCTTCTCTGCTGATGTAACCTACGATGTTTTTGATGGAAGTGGAAACGTGGTAAGTATCGAAAGCTTTGTTTCTGAAGGCTCGTTGACACTGCAGTTAACACAAATAACAATCGTTTACGCTAATTATCGAGTAAATGTATCCACCGATGGATTGGGATACACCGATGATGTGTTGGTTGGCGGACTTTGGGGCGTTACATCCACCATAGATCAGCAAGGAACGTACATTCCTGCCGATTGTAATATTGAATTTAGGCTAGCCACCAAAGACCCTCTTGGAAATTGTACGGATGGTGTGGTGCGTGTTTTTACATCAAAAACAAATGGAGCTAACGATGGTACAGGATTCAAGGCAGAAAGTTATTGGAACGCCTACAGTTATTTGAATATTTGGTCTGTAGGTAACATTGCATTGAGCATTGATGGTGGAGGTACTGTTTTAGGATATGCTCAGTTCCCTGCAACTGGCCTTTTGTCTACAGATGGAATAACTGTACTTGCCAGCAACATTAACACCGCTAACAATGGCGGAAGAACTGCTACTCACGAAGTAGGTCACTGGTTGAGTTTGATTCACATGTGGGGAGATTCCGATTGTGGTTCGGATAACGTGTTTGATACGCCAACAGCTCAAGCACCGAATTACAATGTTTGCGGTAACGTGGGTTCTCCGCTTCATACACAACCATATAAACTCCATGTCTGTGATCCTAATAATCCTGATGGAGAGATGTTTAATAACTACATGGATTATTCTAGCGACTTCTGCATGAACATCTTTACACGTGGCCAGAAGGCTAGAATGGATTTTACGTTTAACGGTGATGGTAACGAACCAGGATACCGCGCTTTCTTGATTTCTCAAGAAAACTTAGAACTTACTGGAACGGCAGATCCGTACACCGTACCTGAATGTGCTCCAATATCAGGATTTCACTTTGATCAGTCTGGCGATTTTGCCACTCAAAAAATGATTTGCGTTGGAGAAAATGTTGATTTTGAAGAAGGAGCTTTTAACGGACAGGTTGACGATTACGCTTGGACGTTTGAAGGAGGAAACCCAGGAGCTTCTACCACAGCCAACCCGAGTAACATCTCTTACGACAATCCGGGGATTTTTGATGTGTCACTGCAAGTAACCAACGGTTTTGGTTCGCATACAAAAACAGCGAACGACATGATTATCGTAAGTCCTTCCACGGCACAGTTTCAAAGCTCGTGGGGTTACGTAGAAAGTTTTTGGAATGAGCAGGATTTTCTAGATGATTATGTTGTTTTCAATCAGGATCAGGCAAACAACAAGTGGGAATGGTATAAAGGACCAAATGCAGGAAGCACTGGATGGGAATCTGTTAGAATGAACAACGTCTTTAATGGCGGAGGCGAAATTGATGAGCTTATTTCTCCATCATACGATTTGAGCACCATCGACAGCCCAACGTTGAAGTTCCGTTATTCAGGAGCTGCTTCCAACAACAACCCTCAAGATGAGTTAAGAATCATGCTATCGGACAATTGTGGAGCAACTTGGCAAACAAGAGAGACCCTTTCTGATTTCGAACTTACCAATGCTGGACTTTCCCCTAGCAGCTACGTGCCGAGTGCCAACAGTACTTGGACAGATTTTAGTGTTGCTCTTGGTTCATTCGCAAACAAACCAAACGTTCGTGTTAAATTCCGTTGGATTGCAGGAGAAAAACGTAGCAACAACTTTTATATCGATGACATCACTATTTCAAACAGCCCACTTGGCATGGAAGAGATTGAGAACCTCATCGACCTGAACGTTGCTCCAAATCCAACTGTAGGACTTACAACTGTAAGCATGAACCTGCCAGACGATGCTAACGTGAAAATGGAAATCATTGATGTACTTGGTAAGAATGTGAATCCATTGTTCTCAAGAAACATGAGCAATGGCGCACACCGATTTGATGTTGACATGAGCAACTATAGTGTAGGTGTTTATTACCTACGCATATTGGTAGACAATGACATGATTATGAAGAAAATTGTTAAGAACTGATAATATTTTGCAATCAAATTGCAAAGCCTCCCGATATTTCGGGAGGCTTTTTTTTAATGTGTCATTTTGTAAGAAGCTTATTTAAGGAGACATTTTATAGCCACAGAAACGCAGATGGCACTGATGGTTTCACAGAGAAAAGGAAAAAATCGATTTTTGCCCTTTGAGAATTACTGAACTAGTAACTGTGTTTCTGTGCGTATTACATGTTTTGGCATTAACGGACAGATTATGATATTTTGAACTTAATAATTTTAAAAAGATGAGAGTAGCAATTAATGGATTTGGAAGAATTGGAAGAATAACCATGCGCGCGTTGCTCAAAAAGCAAGGAGTGGAAGTAGTTGCCATCAACGACCTTGCTGATGTAAAGACCCTCGCCCATCTTTTTAAGTACGATTCGGTGCATCGACAGTTTGATGGCACGGTAGAGCCAAGGGAAAAGGAAAATGCCATCCGCTTTAACGGAAAAGATGTGCAGGTGTTTGCAGAGCGCGACCCATCAAAACTCCCATGGAAAGAACTGGGAGTTGATGTGGTAATAGAATCAACTGGACTCTTCAGAGACCGTGCCTCTGCATCGTCTCATCTGCGTGCAGGAGCAAAGCAGGTGGTTATTTCCGCGCCAGCAAAGGACAAAGACATTCCTTCTGTGGTTTTGGGAGTGAATGATGATGTGATTGACTTGAAAGCTGAAATCATCAGCAACGCATCTTGCACAACCAACTGCGCAGGACCTATGGTTAAAGTGCTGGAAGATGCTGTGCATGTAGAGAGCATTTTCGTATCCACAATTCACGCTTACACGGGCGATCAGCGTTTGCATGATTCTCCACACTCCGATTTGAGAAGAGCCCGTGCAGCGGCCAATTCCATCATTCCAACCTCAACGGGTGCAGCAAAGGCTTTGGGGCGCATCTTCCCTCATTTGGAAGGCCACTTGGGTGGAGCGGGTATTCGTGTACCTGTAATCAACGGTTCACTTACCGATCTTACCTGCATTGTTCGTTCCGATATTGACGAAGCTGGAGTAAATGCGCTCTTTAAAGCGGCAGCAGATGGCCCCATGAAACACATTCTCGAATACACCGATGAACCCATTGTTTCTTGCGACATCATTGGCAATCCGCACAGTTGCATATTCGATTCGGAGCTTACCTCCGTTATTGGCAAGATGGTAAAAGTGGTGGGGTGGTACGACAATGAGGCTGGGTATTCGAATAGAATGGCTGATCTTATTGTAAGGTTGGGGAAATAGCTCTTTTTAGCTTCAACTAACTCCTTTAAAATTTCTGAGAGTCTGTTCAATAAACTATTCTTGAAGCTAGAAAACCACAGCATTCAGTTTATCTCAGAAGAGGATTTTTTGGGGATGATTAACGCTTAATCATCCGAATCCCGTTTGTCCTTATCATTAGACTTACACCACCTTATAGACCACAAAAAGCAGGGTGTAGATGATTAAGTACACGCGGTAATAATTGCGCGTTTTGGTAAACTCAGGATAATCTACTTCCAGAAAACCGAAGATGGCTTTGGTTTCATCCACAAACACAGGTTTTACGTTGATGGTCCACGAGTCGGTGTGGTACACCATCTTCCTGAACTTGCTACGGAACACGCCCAAGGGCATGCCCCAAGCGAAGAACATAATCAACCAAATGTTGTCAGAAATCCATTGCATGGACTGAGAAACAGCCGCGCAATGGATTTGTTGTCGAATAGAGGATTTCTAGAGACTCTCGCAAGTCAACAAATCCGCTTGCTTCTCAAAACAAGGAGAACTGTACTTAGACCCAAAGCCTTTTTCAGTGGCTATCGCGATTATCCCAGAAGAGGATTTTTTGGGGATGATTTGTCGATGGTTTCTAAAGCTTGAATCTCTTGAAAAGCACAGGAACTAAAACCCTACTTTTCGTTACCGAAGTGGGATAGCCAAAAACGAACTGGAACGAAGAGATGAGTAGAGCGAATAAAAGAATACATGCCTTCTCTGATGATGCGCTTGGCTCGTTAGACGCGGTCGAAGTAGCACAGCTATTAAAAAAGGGCGAAGTAGGAGTAAAGGAGGTTATCGAATCAACTATTGACAGGGTTACTAAAATCAATCCTGAACTGAAAGCCGTTGCATTCGAAAACTATACCGAAGCACGCACAAGAACCGATAAAGATTCGGATGGTTTTTTTGCTGGAGTTCCTATTTACTTCAAAGACATGACCACCATCAAAGGTATTCCGATGACCTTTGGCTCGGCAGCTTTTAAAGGTGCAAAACCTGCCAAGTTTAATGACAAGATAACCAAGCAAATCTTGTCTATGGGTTTTGCAAACATGGGAACCAGCACCATGCCCGAATTTGGTTTTACCTGCTCAACCGAATTCCCCGACCTCAACAATACAATCAACCCATGGAATCCTACCTACTCAGCAGGAGGATCCTCTGGCGGAGCAGCAGCATTGGTTGCAGCTGGAGTGGTTCCGATGGCGCATGCTGCCGATGGAGGCGGTTCTATTAGAATTCCTGCTTCCTGTTGTGGTTTGGTTGGATTAAAACCTAGTCGCGGAAGAATATTGAACTCAAAGTCGCTAGAAACACAACTCATCAATATTGCAACTGATGGTGTGGTAACACGCTCGGTAAGAGACACCGCTCATTTTTACCATGAGGCAGAAAAATACCATCGCAATAAGAAACTGCCAGAGATTGGTTTGGTTACCGAAGCCAACACCAAAAAGCTAAAAATTGGTTTTGTGGAGGGCACGCCAACGGCAGAACCGATTGATGAAGCAACCCAAAAGGCCTTTGATCAAACCATTGCCATGCTAACCAGTTTAGGACATGAGCTTATTCCAGTAACCTTTCCTGTTTTTGAGCAGGATATTGAAGATTTCAAACTCCTGTGGGCTTCCAACGGTTTTGGGGTTAAGCACTTTGGTAAACTCATGTTTCCAGCTCCGTACAACCCTAAGAACGTAACCAACCTTACCAACGGCCTATCAAGCTATTTTACCCAACGTATTCTTCAAACTCCATTTATGTTGAAACGAGTACGAAAAACGCATAAGACGTATCAGCAGTTTTTAGAAAAGCACGACATAGACATCATGTTGTCGCCTACCGTGTCGCATCTCACGCCACCAATTGGTCACCTTGATATGAACCTCGATTTTGAAACCATCTTTCCGAGAATGGCTAACTGGGCGTGTTTTACGCCATACTCCAATGCCAATGGTTGCCCTTCTATCTCATTGCCAATTGGCCATGACGAGGAAAAAGACCTCCCCATTGGAATGTTGTTTAATGCCAATCATGGTTGTGAGAAACTACTACTCGAACTGTCTTACCAACTTGAGCAAGCCCAGCCTTGGAAGAGGATTTATGAGTGAGGTTTCCATCACTGCACCACCACCTTCGAAACTGCGGTTGTGCCGTCTTTGTGTAGGGTGCGAATGGAATAGATTCCAGCTGTTTCCAACTCAAGACTCAGTTTGCTGGAATTAGTTTGAACCGAATAGACCAATTGACCAAAGGAGTTGAAAACATTAACTGTTCCCAGTCCGCCCTTTTTGTTCTCAACATGAATAATCCCATTTGATGGATTTGGGTAGATATGCAGCACTTCTGAGTTTATGTATTCACGGATGCCCAACGCATTGCAAGGTGGATTTCCAGTTCCAGTAGGAGTGAGGGTTAACGCGTAGTTGTAGAGTTCATCTACTACATTCAGATTATCGCCCTCGCCATTGGAAAGAACAGCAATGCCAATGCCGTTTGACGGGTTGATGTAGATATCGGTAGAAACACCGCTTTCGCCACCATTGTGGCCCCAAAGATTTGTAGTTCCGCCTCCCGAAAGAAAAATTTCTTCGGTGTACCAGTTCAGACCCTGTGCGGGTTCGATGGATGGTACTTGGGCTGAAAGCATCTCACTAACCGAACTATTGGTTAGCAGCGCATTTCCGTTGAACGAACCATTTTGAAGATAGGTGATGAGGAAATTAGCCAAATCCAGCACATTGGAGCGCAACTGTCCGTTCGGATAATCGGCAAAGCCGTATTGCGCGTAGGGCAGATACTGATTTCCGTCCCATTGATATGGCCGCGCCACATTGGCCGAATCAAAATCGGCATAATACCAAGCGGTATTTTCCATGCAAATAGCGTTGAAGATGTGTTGGTTACAGAAGGCGCTGAAATCCATCCCAGAGGCAGCTTCCACCACATATCCTGCAAGAGCAGTTCCAATGTTGCTGTATTCGTAAGTCGTTCCAGGAGCGTTGTTCAGGAAGTTAGCCGTGGCGTTGTAATCGCTTCCTGTGGTTGAGAAGTAGCGTTCAATCACGTCCGCTAATGAAATAGTTGGGTCACCCGTGCTGTAATAGGTGTCCATAGCCGTTTCGTTATCAGCAATGGAAGCGGTGTGCGTCATCAACATGCGAGGCGTGATGCTGTCACCTGCAAAATTCGGCACATCTATGGTAAATGGAAGGTAGTTGTTGATGTCGGCATCCAAATCAATCTGGCCACTTTCGTGCAGGAGCATCAACGCAGTACCTGTAAACACTTTGGATACGGATGCAAGCAGAAAAACGGTAGAGTCCTGCACCGCAACCGAGTTTTGCACATCGGCCCAACCGTATGATTCTACCCAAACAATCTCGCCACCTTTTACAATAAGCGTGGCCATTCCTGGTGCGTTCTCCGCATCCATTTCATCCAAAATGTAATCATCAACATCCGAGTTAGGGTTTGGATTCTGGCAAAACGCTAGGCTGCTAATCGAAAGTAAAGCGACAAGAATGAGAAATTTCTTCATGCCGTAAACCTAACGAATGTTGCAATCAAACGGCCCAATCTGAAGGAGGCGTTCTTATGCTATTTCCAAAGCTTCTACCGCTATAGCGTCTCGCAAATCATCAGATCCACTTCTTGTGTGTAGGCTTTCTTCCTAAGCTCATCCAATGCGGTGAATTCGGTGCTTGCTATCATATCCTTAACGCGTTGGGCAGAAGGAAATTCGAATACCGCAATGGCCTTGATCCCACCTTGTCCCATTACCTGCTCGGTGGTTTTGAAACGCTGCATGTTGCTTCCGCCATGCTGCTTAAATATGCCTACGATCTGAGATAGATAGGATTGGAAACTCGCCATGTCGTTCATGTTCGGAACGGCATTGACAATAAGGGAAGTCTTGTTTTCTGTGCTCATGTGTTTAGTTTTTCTTGTTTGTATTCACCCCAACCCAATCGTAAACAGGGTCGGAACCCAAAATGGCTGGAAGCATGACAATGCCGCCTGCTGCGCCCCACCAACTTCTGAAATAGACACCTGCACCAATGATGCTCAGGCCTACAATTGTTCTGATAATTCTGTCTGCTGTTCCTACGTTCTTATTCATAGCTGTTGTCTTTAGTGGTTGTCTGTTTTTGATTTAACGCCTTTTAATAGCGTCACCCTGAACTTGTTTCAGGGTCTATCTAGATGCTGAATCCGCCTGAGGCGGACAGCATGACCGTGCTTATTAAGTTTGAAGCACTGAAATTTCGATTGGCTTAGTTTATCTGAAGATTGATTTTTCGAATCGATTTCGTGTTCAGTTTTGTCTTTGACGTCACTTCCACACCTGTTTCGATGTGGTGTTTGTAACCAGATAGAATGGAAGTCCAAAGATGAAGGAACACCTTGTGCATCATCAAGCGATTCATCACGCCAAAAAATCCGTTGCTCATAGAGTAGTTGAGCGTGGAACGAAGCACCGTTCTGTGAGCGTCTATTTTGGTCAATCCAAACTCACCACCCATGCTCTGTAATCCGGGCATGCCCTTAATCTTCACCATTTCCAGTTCCATAAAAACACCTTCTTCCCAAGCTATAACCTGCTCATGAACAACAGCGCCCGGCATAAGCGACATGTCCATGTGTCGTTTTGCGCCAATGCCGTGCTTTGGTCCAGGCATAAGGTGAGAATGACCAACTGTGGGAGCGCTTAGATAGATGTTGCCCACCTCTGCAAAATCTGCCCAAACCACTTCAATGGGTTTGTTAATCTCTATTTCGAGGGTAATGTTTGTGGGCGTGCTGCCCACCTTTATCGTTCTTGGAACGGATTGTCTCATGGTTTTGAAATTTGATGCTACAAATCTCAATAACAGGAAACGACCTCGCTACTTAGTTCGGTTCAAACGCTGCTCATTTTGGTTCAACGGTAATCCGTTGGACTTTTGCCATACTGCTGCTTAAAGCTGCGGTTGAATGTGGCCAACGACTCAAAACCGACCTCAAATGCCACTTCAGAAATACGAGATTTTGGTTTGCGGAGTAGAGAAACCGCCTTCTCCAATTTCATTCTGTTCAGGTACTTCTTTGGGCTTTCGCCATAGGTTTCGTTGAATTTCCGTTTGAAGGAAGAAAGACTGAGATGGCAAAGGGCTGCCAATTGCTCTAAACTGAGGCTTGAATACTGGTTCTGCTGAATGGTGCGTTTAAACTCCGTGGCGTTGGGTTTAAACATAGCGGCCAAGAAATCGAGGTGCGAAGGTGCTTTCTGCATCTTAGACATAAGTAATCACTACTGTCCGATAAAACAATTTTAAAAGCGGGATTTCCTTTTTAGGTCATCCCGTTTTAGTGTAATTTGGTTTTGCAAAAAATCAATTACACGAATGAAAGTAGCTTCTTTTTTGGCCAATCCGTTTTCGGACAGCTGATTTCTTTGATAGCGCCCAGTTTGATAAAACCGTGGTAAAACGCGCGTTATTTGCCAATACCTTATGGTAGAAATACAAACGGTTCGGCATCCAAGCTCTGTAGGAGCGAAACCAAAAACCACCAGTTCGTTCCTGAAATCCAGATTTCGCAAAACCTTGTTTTCAAAAACTTGAAGGATTGAGTTTGGTTGTTGCTAGTAAGAGAGAGAACAGGCACAGAGGCAGTGCGTAAGTAGTTAATAGTTGTATGTTTGAAACCCAAAAGCATGCAAGCCGACACACAAACCAACGCAACAGCATTGCTACCCAAATTGATGGAAGCAGACACCAACATAGGCTACATTCAAAAGCTACTGGGGCATGAAGACATTCGCACCACCCTTAATTTACGCCAAGGTTACCGACC
>Ga0105052_10001447_pt1 | contig 31347 bp, 28 predicted proteins | sample FRY03_FD_78094 | JGI IMG/M metagenome (GOLD analysis project Ga0105052, IMG submission 78094) | Freshwater microbial communities from Lake Fryxell liftoff mats and glacier meltwater in Antarctica - FRY-03 | ecosystem: Environmental > Aquatic > Freshwater > Ice > Glacier meltwater ... | reverse complement strand
GGAGGATTGTAGACTTGTGGGCGCTGGTTTTGCGGTATTGGTTTGGCGTGATGCCGCCCATGGCCGGGATCTCGCCCTGTCATGGCGGCGATTTTGGCTTTGCTGTGCCGGGTTTTCAGGCGACAGTATTTGATATTGACCGCTTTGTCGGGTTTTCAGGCGGCAGATGCGCGCGGCGGCGACGATATATTAGCCCTTAAATTGGTATTTGATCAGCATTCTGGCAAATTGCCCCCTCGCACCATGCGGTCGCCTCCCCTATAAGCGAGGGGCAACAGTCAGCGAGGACACCATGGCGGCAGAGCTTTCCCCGATCGACAAGGCCAAGTTTGTGGCGGCCAAGCGTGCGGTCGAGTATGTCGAGAACGGCATGAAGCTGGGGCTTGGCACCGGGTCCACCGCCGCGTGGATGGTGCGCTGTCTGGCCGAACGCATCCGCGAGGATGGCCTGCGGGTGACGGGGGTTCCCACCTCCAGCCGCACTGCGGAACTGGCGCGCAGTCTGGGTGTGCCGATCACCTCTTTGGATGAGGCGCGCTGGCTGGACCTGACGATTGACGGCGCGGATGAATTTGACCCGGAGTTGAACCTGATCAAAGGCGGCGGTGCGGCCTTGTTGCAAGAAAAGATCGTGGCCACGGCAAGCGACCAGATGATCGTGATCACCGATGCCGCCAAGTCCGTGACGCAGCTGGGCGCGTTTCCCCTGCCGGTGGAGGTGATCCCCTTTGGCTGGCAGACATCGAAAGCGCTGATCGAGGAATTGCTGGTCAGCATGGATGTGCTGAACCGCGAGTGCAGCCTGCGGATGAACGGCGAGGCGCCTCTGATCACGGATGAGGGGAATTATATCGTTGATCTTCACCTCAAGCGGATCGGCAATGCGCGGCAATTGGCGATGGTGCTGAACCAGATTCCGGGCGTGGTGGAAAACGGGCTGTTCATTGATATCTGCGATATCGTCATCATCGGGCATGGCGATGGCCGGGTGATCGTGCGTGACATCAACTCGGGTGAGGTGGAGGAGGAGCGCGTCGATTTCGTCCCTCCGGACAATATCTTTGCGGACTTGGGGGATTGATCTGGTGCCTATGATCCGGGGGAACGACCTGTGAGCGATGCGTTTGACTATGATCTTTTCGTCATCGGCGGCGGTTCTGGCGGAGTGCGTGCGGCGCGTATTGCGGCGGGGACGCATGGGGCCCGCGTGGCGCTGGCGGAAGAATACCGCATGGGCGGAACCTGCGTGATCCGAGGCTGTGTGCCGAAAAAGCTGATGGTTTATGCAAGCGAATACCCGGGGATGGTCGCGGATGCGCAGGCTTATGGCTGGGACACGTCGATTGGCGGATTTGATTGGGGCGCGTTTCGCACAAAGCTGGAGGCGGAGTTGGACCGGCTGGAGGCGGCCTATCGCAGTGGGCTTTCGGGCGTGGGGGTGACGGTTTTTGATGCCCGCGCGACGCTGGTGGATGCGCATACCATCAAGCTGGTGGATGGCAAGACCGTGACCGCCAAGCATATTCTGGTTGCCACGGGCGGCGCGCCTTTTGTGCCCGATATTGCGGGGCGGGACTTGGCGATCACCTCGAATGAGGTGTTCTGGCTGGACGCTTTGCCCGCCCGTGTCTTGGTGGTGGGCGGTGGCTATATCGCGTCCGAATTTGCCTGCATCCTTAATGGTTTGGGCTGCAAGGTTGCGCAATATTACCGCGGCGCGCAAATTCTGCGTGGCTTTGACGACGAGGCGCGGGGCCATGTGGCGCAGGCCATGCGCGAAAACGGGATAGATATTCACTGCGGCACCGATGTGATGCGGTTGGAGAAAACCGAGGCGGGGATCAGGGCCGTGGCCACCGATGGATCCGCGCAAATTTTTGATGCCGTGCTTTATGCCACGGGCCGCACGCCCAATTCCAGGGATTTGGGGCTCGAAGCGCTTGGCGTGGAATTGGGGCGGGCCGGGCAGATTGTGGTGGATGCGTACAGCCAGACCGGCGTGCCGTCGATTTTCGCAGTGGGCGATGTGACCGGCCGTATCAACCTGACGCCTGTGGCGATCCGCGAAGGCCATGCCTTTGCCGATACGATCTTTGGCGGGCAAAGGCGCAAAGTCGATCACAGCCTGTTTGCCAGCGCCGTGTTCACTCAGCCTGAAATGGGCACGATTGGCCTGACCGAGGAGGCCGCGCGCGCGCAAGAGCCGATCGAGGTATACGCCACCGCCTTTCGCCCCATGCAGACGGCCTTTGCCGGGCGCGCGGGCCGTGCGCTGATGAAACTGATCGTGAGCCAGGAAACGCGCAAGATTTTGGGGTGTCACTTGGTCGCGCCCAATGCGGGCGAGATGATCCAGCTTGTTGGCATTGCGGTGACGATGGGGGCCACGAAAGAACAATTTGACGCCACAATCGCGGTTCATCCGACGATGGCGGAAGAATTGGTGACGATGCGCAGCCCAACGCGCACTGGGTGAGCTTGAATTTCTGGTGAAAACCACCAGTTTAGACAAAACGTATGAAGATAAGGGAATGACAATGGCAGGAAACGGGGGACCTTGGGGCGGCGGTGGCGGCAACCGAGGCGATGATGAAAACGGCAACGGCGAGGATAAGCGCCCGAATGGCGGGCGTCGCCCCGGCAATGACGGGCCGCAAATTCCTGAAATCGAAGAGATCATGAAGAGAGGCCAAGAGCAGCTGCGCGTCTTGATGGGCGGTCGTGGCGGCAATGGCAACCGGCGGGGCGGCAGTGGCGCGGGCGGTGGCGGAGCAGGGCCCCTGTTCACAAAGCAAGGTGCGGCACTGGCTGCGATCGTGGCGATCGGCCTTTGGGGGTTTGCGTCTTTTTACACGGTGAAACCTGAAGAACGCTCTGTCGAGTTGTTTTTGGGAGAGTTTTCGACCGTGGGCAATCCGGGTCTGAATTTTGCGCCCTGGCCGTTTGTGACCGCCGAAATCGTGCAGGTCACGGGCGAGCGGCAAACCGATGTCGGCACGGGCAAAGATGGTGCGATGGACACCGGTTTGATGCTGACGCGCGACCAGAACATCGTCGATATTGAATTCCAGATTGTCTGGAACGTATCGGATCCCGCCAATTTCCTGTTCAACCTTGGGGATCCTCCGGGGACGTTGCGCGCGGTGGCAGAATCGGCGATGCGTGACATCATTGCGCGTTCGGAACTGGCACCGGTCTTGAACCGGGACCGGGGTTTGATTGCAAGCGATCTGCGGACCGCGGTGCAAGGAACGTTGGACAGCTATCAGGCAGGCATCAATGTGGTGCGTGTGAACTTTGACAAGGCCGATCCGCCGCGCGAAGTGATCGACAGCTTCCGCGAAGTGCAAGCGGCACAGCAGGAGCGCGACCGGCTGGAGAAAGAGGCCGATGCCTATGCCAACCGGGTTACGGCGGCGGCGCGGGGTGCATCCGCGCAGTTGACCGAAGAGGCAGAAGGCTACCGTGCCCGCGTGGTGAACGACGCGCAGGGTGAGGCGAGCCGCTTCTTGTCGGTTTATGAGGAATATGTGAAGGCGCCGGAAGTGACCCGGCGCCGGATGTATCTGGAAACTATGGAAGGCGTTTTGGGCGGGATGAATAAGGTCATTCTGGACGGTGTTTCGGGCGAAGGCGTAGGCCAGGGCGTGGTGCCTTACCTGCCGCTTGACACCCTGCGACCCGCCCCGGCAGCCGTCACAGGGGGGACAAACCCATGAAAAAATCTGCAATAATCCTGCCCGCTATCGCAATTATTGCCGCGGGTATTCTATCTTCGGTCTATATCGTGGATGAGCGTGAAAAGGCATTGGTTCTTCAATTCGGGCAGGTGAAAACCGTTCGCGAAGAGCCGGGGATTGGTTTCAAAATCCCGCTTGTTCAGAACGTCGTCCGCTATGACGGACGAATTTTAGGACTGTTGACCCAACCGTTGGAGGTCACCCCCCTGGATGATCGCCGTCTTGTGGTCGATGCTTTTGCCCGCTGGCGCATCGTCGATCTGGTGGCCTTCCGGGAATCGGTCGGCACCGAAGGCGTGCGCGCTGCACAAGCGCGGATTGAACGCATCCTGAACGCTGCCATCCGGGAGGTTTTGGGTGCAGTGCCATCGCAGCGTGTTTTGTCCGAGGACCGGACCGGCCTGATGAACCTGATCCGCGACCAAGCCCGGCGTCAGGCCCTCAGCCTTGGGGTGGAAATAGTGGACGTGCGTTTGACCCGCACCGATTTGCCGGAGCAAAACCTTGCTGCGACCTATGGGCGGATGCGGGCAGAGCGGGAACGCGAAGCTGCCGACGAGATTGCACGCGGTAATGAAGCCGCACAGCGGGTTCGGGCATCCGCTGACCGGACGGTGGTGGAATTGACATCGGAAGCGCGCAAGGAATCGGAAGTGATCCGGGGCGAGGCTGACGGCACGCGTAATGCCATCTATGCCGAAGCTTTTGGCCGCGACCCGGAGTTTTTCGCCTTCACCCGTTCCCTTACCAGCTATGAGCGGGCCTTGCAGGGCAGCAATTCGTCGATTGTAATGCAGCCAGACAGCCTGTTCTTTGACTATCTGCGCAGCGATCAGCCCCCCACGGCCATCCAATAAGCTCATATGACACATCGCGCGGCCCCCGCATCCCGGGGGCCGCGTTTTTTTTGTGCAAATCGCCGCGCATTCGTTCACATCCTGTTGAGCGCGCGCGACCGGGTTTGAATTGCGCCCGCCCCCGACTAGGTAGAGGATAGTCTTGCATTGGCAGCCGCGCCGGCTACGGTATTAGGACGTTGGGCCACGCGTCGCATGAAAAGGAGTTTCGAGTGCAATCGAGAAACATTTCAACCACAAGGTCTGTGCCGCATCCGCGCCAGATCGGTATGATGCGCGGTCTGACCGCGTTGGTTCTGAGCGCGGCCCTTGTTTTGGGCCAGGCACTTAGCGTAGAGGCGCGTGACGCGCCTGGCAGTTTTGCGGATCTCGCGCAAACTATCAGCCCTTCAGTGGTCAACATCACCACCTCCACCACGGTGGCGGCGAGTGCGGAGGCCACACCGCAAGCCCCACAAGGCAGCCCGTTTGAGGATTTCTTCAAGGATTTTCTGGACCGCAACGGCAATGGCGGCAACCGCCCCCGCCGGTCCGAGGCGCTGGGCTCGGGGTTCGTGATTTCGGAGGACGGGTTCATCGTCACCAACAATCATGTGATCGACAAGGCCGATGAGATTGAGATCGAGTTTTTTTCGGGTAAGAAATTGGTCGCGAAATTGATCGGCACCGACCCGAAAACCGATATTGCGCTTTTGAAGGTGGAAAGCGATACGCCGCTGCCCTTCGTGCCGTTTGGTGACAGTGACGCAATGCGGGTTGGTGATTGGGTGATCGCGATGGGCAACCCTTTGGGGCAGGGCTTTTCTGTCAGTGCCGGGATTATTTCGGCCCGGGGCCGCGCGCTTTCGGGAACTTATGACGATTATCTGCAAACCGATGCGGCGATCAACCGGGGCAACTCGGGCGGGCCGCTGTTCAATATGGACGGTCAGGTGGTCGGCGTGAACACGGCGATTTTGTCGCCCACGGGCGGGTCCATTGGTATCGGGTTCTCGATGGCATCTAATGTGGTCACGAAAGTTGTGGACCAATTGAAGGAGTTTGGGGAAACCCGGCGCGGTTGGCTGGGGGTTCGCATTCAGGACGTGACCCCGGATGTGGCCGAAGCGATGGGGCTGGTCGATGCCAAGGGCGCGCTGATCACCGATGTGCCGGACGGGCCTGCCAAGGATGCAGGCATGATGTCGGGCGATGTGATCACGTCGTTTGATGGGGCAGATGTGGCCGATACCCGCGAATTGGTGCGCCGGGTCGCCGATGCCCCGGTGGGTGAGGCTGTGCGCGTTATTGTGCTGCGCGAAGGCAAAACAGAAACGCTGTCGGTCACGCTGGGCCGCCGCGAAACTGCCGAGAACGAGCCTGTGCCAGCCGTGGCCATGCCTGCACCGGAAGCGTCGAACGCGCAGGTTCTGGGCATGACAGTGGGGCCGCTGACGCCCGAAGTTGCGACCGAACTGGGCCTTGCCGATGGTACCGAAGGTTTGGCCGTGATGGAAGTGGACGAAGTGTCCGAAGCCTTTGCCAAGGGGTTGCGGGTTGGTGATGTGATCACCGAGGCCGGTCAGCAGAAGGTTGTGCGCGTCAAGGATTTGCAAGACCGGGTGGCGGAGGCACGCTCTGCCGGCCGCAAATCCCTGCTGTTGCTGATCCGCCGTGCAGGCGACCCGCGCTTTGTGGCGCTCGGTGTCGAAAAATAAACTATGATAATGGATTAGGAATGGGGCGGCGGGGAAACCTGCCGCCCTTTTTCACATCTCGCCCCCGACGCTACATCTCGCGCAGCAGGCGGGACCGGAAAGACCGCATCCATTCCACCCGCGCCAATGCCATTTCGCGCCCCGGTGCGGTCCGCATGGTGCCTGCGATGGGAAACAGCTTCACCTCCAGATGATCCAGCGAAAAGCGCTTGTCATCCAGCGCGCGGTTTTGCGCCAACGGATCATCGGCATCAAAGAGCAGCCCGCCCATAGCGCCGCCGACATGGAACATCCGGGCAATTCCGATCGCGCCCAACGCCTCCAGCCGGTCGGCGTCTTGCAAAATTTCGGCCTCCAGCGTTTCGGGGGGTATGGCGGCGGAAAAGCTGTGGGCGGCAATGGCATGGGCCACGGCGTCCAGTTTATCCACGGGAAAATCAGTGCCCGCCAGGTAGGCCTTGGCCCACGCCGCCGAGGCGACAGAGGCGCGGCTGCGGTCTGGGTGGTTTTTGGGCAGGTTGACCGCATCATGGAAATAGGCGGCGGGCAGCAGCACGGCGAGATCGCCCGCTTCCACCTCCAGCGCGATGCTTTTGGCATTGGCCCAAACCCGGTCCAGATGCCCCAGATCATGCGCGCCGTCGGTTTGCCCGGCCCAATGGGCGGCGATTGCCGCACGGTATGTGGCTTGATCCGTCAAAACGCAAACTCCCCCGCGGCGATGCCAAGACGTCGGGCGGCGGCAAGCGACAGCCGCTCGCTGTCCAGCCCAAGTGGTTCCTGATACAGCCGGATTGCGCGCCGGGTTTGGGCATCAAGCTGACCCGTCACTTCGCCGGTATAAAACCCCCTTGCCTTCAAAGCGCGTTGCAAGCTGGCCGCAAAATCCAGCGTCATCACATCGTCGCAGGGCGTACGGAACCACACATCCCGGCGATCTTGCACGATGCGCTGCGAGGACCGGGTTTCAAACACCGCAGCCCGGATCACGGCACCGCCGGGCCCCACAACCTGCGGCTGGATTTGCACCTGTTCGGTCACGGTTTCGATGATTGCGGGCGTCACATCATCGGCCCAGCATATATTTTGCCCCGTACTTGGCGGCTTTGCCCCGGTTCTGGGCACCAATTCTTGCGACAGGCTGGCGCTTTGGGCAGGGGCGTTGCTGGCATTGGGCTGGCACCCCGCAAGGGCAAAGGCCAAAAGAAGAAAGGTGGGGCTGCGCATCTGGCCTGCTTTGGTTGTAAATTCACCGCACAACATAGCGGTTTGCGCCGCCGTGTGAAGCGGGGGGCGCCGGCTTTGCGCGAGGCGTGGCGGAATGGTCGCGCGCCCGTGCATTTTTACGCAGGGCTTGGTCTGGCAAATCCTTGCGACTTGGCATACATCAATCGTTGAGCCGAAGGGGCAAAGCGTTAAGGGACAAGGGACGGATATGGCAAAGATTACCTATGTGGAATTTAGCGGCAAAGAGCATGTGATTGACGTGAAAAACGGCCTGACCGTGATGGAGGGCGCACGCGACAATGGCATTCCGGGGATCGAGGCCGATTGCGGCGGGGCCTGTGCGTGTTCGACCTGCCATGTCTATGTCGATCCGGCCTGGGTGGACCGCTTGCCCGCCAAGGACGGGATGGAGGCCGATATGCTTGATTTCGCTTATGAGCCGGACCCCGTCCGCTCGCGTCTGACCTGCCAGTTGAAGGTAAGCGATGCGCTGGAGGGGCTGCGCGTGCAGATGCCCGAAAAACAGATCTGATGAGGCGCGCGCTTGCGTCCTTTTGTGCGGTGCTGATGGCCAGTGCCGTGCAGGCAGATGTGACCGCCGCGCGGCTGACCCAACCCACCGACCGCTATGACCACGGCGTGCTGGGCGATGCGCTGGAATGGGGCGGGATGCGGATTGCCACATCTGCGGGGGCGGTGGAGGTGACATTGCCCCCGTCCCGGGTGTTTGAGGACGTGGAGGCGCGGGTTGTCGACCTCGACGGGGATGGTAGCGCCGAGGTGTTGGTGGTCGAAGCCGACATCGCGCTAGGGGCCTCTCTTGCGGTCTATGACGGGGCGGGACAGGTGACGGCCACACCCTATATCGGCCAGACCCACCGCTGGCTTGCGCCATTAGGGGTGGGTGACATGGACGACGACGGGCTGCCCGAGATTGCCTATGTCGATCGCCCCCATCTGGCGCGAGAGCTGGTGATCGTGCAGTACCGCAACCGGAAGCTTGTTGAAATCGCACGGCTTTCCGGCCTGACAAATCATAGAATAGGGGAGCGCACAATTTCGGGGGGCTACCGTGATTGCGGGCAGGGCGGTGAGATGATCCTTGCCAATGCCGATTGGTCGCAACTGATGGCGGTGCGGCTGCAAGGCGGGCTGTCCCCCCGCGCGCTTGGTCCCTATTCCAAAGCGGCGATGGCGCGCGCCTTGGCCTGCGCCCCTTAAAGACTTGGCGGGCGTTGCCCCGGCCAATCGGTCGCCATGTGATAGGTCTGCCCCATCGCCAGAATATCTGCATCCGCGCCCGTGCGCCCCATCATTTGCACCCCCATCGGCAAGCCATTGGCCCCGAAGCCCGCAGGCAGGGCAAGGGTCGGCAGGCCCGCAAGGCTTGCGGGGATCACCACCTCCATCCAGCGGTGATAGGTGTCCATCGTTGTCCCGTTTATGCATTGCGGCCATCGCCATTCGGCAAGAAACGGCCAAACCTGCGCCGAGGGCAGAACCAGCGCTTCAAAGCGGTCAAACAACCCCGCGGCCACCCCATACCAGCGCGACCGGATCACCGAGGCCGCATAGACCGCTTGGGCCGACAGGGCCAAACCCTGCTCGATTTCCCAGATCGTTTCCGGTTTGGTGGCAGCGCGGCAGGCCGCGTCTTCATAAAGCCCGCGCTTGGCCCCGGCGTTCAGCATGGCGCGAAGAGTGGTCCAGGATTGCCACAACTCGGGCGCGGGAAAGGGTGGTGCCAGGGGTTCCACCACGGCACCCAGATCTGCAAACACGTGCAGGGCGGCCTCCGATTGCGCCAAAACCCCCGGCTCCATCGCATAGGCTCCGCCCCAATCGCCCAGCCAACCAATCCGCTTGCCGCGCAGATCGGAAGGCTCAGGCGCGCCAAACCGCGCCATGCGACCGAACGGCACGCTTCGGTTTTCCCCCGCCTGCACATCCAGCAGCAAGGCCAGATCCGCTATATTCCGCGCCATCGGACCCTCTGTCGCAAGAGTTGCCAGAAACGTATCGCCCACCGCATCGCCCGGCACCAAACCCCATGTGGGCCGGAAGCCGTAGACATTGCAAAACGCCGCCGGGTTGCGCAAGGACCCCATCATGTCGGACCCGTCCGCAACCGCCATCATCCGCGATGCCAGTGCCGCCGCCGCCCCGCCCGAAGACCCGCCAGCGGACCTCGTCAAATCATAAGGGTTGCGCGTCACCCCATGGACCGGGTTGAAGGAATGCGACCCATGCCCCCATTCGGGCGTGTTGGTCTTGCCGATGAAAATCGCGCCCGCCGCCCGCATCCGGGCCGCCAAAATATCATCCGCAATCGGCACATGGTCTGCAAAAACAGGCGATCCATAGGTGGTCCGCAGCCCCGCCACCGTCACCAGATCCTTCACCGCCATGGGCAGGCCATGCAGTGCCCCGCGCGGGCCATCAAATGCGTCCGCCGCCTGTGCAGCGCGGCGCAAATCATCCGCATCCCGCAAACTGACAATCGCGTTCACCGCCCCGTTCACCGACGCAATCCGCGCCAGACAAGCCTCCATAACCTCCACACAAGACACGTCACGCCGGGCAATCCGCGCCAGAATGTCCACCGCCGACAAATCCACGCAAGCGCCCTTTCATCTTGGAAAAAATATCTCGGGGTTTGGGGCAGCGCCCCGACCGGCGCGCCGGGGGCCCTAATGGCCCCCGGCGCGCCGCGCTGGTTTTACTTCTGCAACTCGGTCCAGATCGCCGTCAGGTATTCTTGCGATTTCTGCCCGCAGGTCGGCAAGAACTTGCCCGCCGCTGCATGTTCCGCTGGGGCCACCACTTCGGGCGCGGTTTTCATATCCTCGGGCATGAACTCCGCCGATCCGGCAATCCCGTTGGCATACCGCGCAAAGGCCGAAATCATCGCAGCATTTTCTGGCACCATGATGAAATCAATGAACTTATAGGCGTTGTCCACGTTCTTTGCATCGGCCAGCAAGGCCACCGAATCCATGAACAACGGATAGCCCTCTTTCGGATACCCAAACGCCACATCCGGGTTCGCAAGCCGTGCGCGCATCGACGATCCGTTCCAGTTCACGCTCGCCGCCCAATCATTGTTCGACAGTTTTTCGGTCGCACCGTAATCCATCGACAGCCAATCGGGTTTGGCCGCCACCACCAGATCACGCACCTTTTTCAGCACTTCGGTGTCTTCGGTGCAGGCCTCCCCCCCCACATTGAAAATCGCCATGTTCAACACGTCGGTCATTTCCGGCACAACGTTGATCTTGCCCTTCAACTCCTCCGGCACGCGCAGGAAAATATCGGAAGTGTTGATATCGCCCTTGTAAACGGATGTGTTCACCGCAACCCCGACCGATCCCCATTGCCACGGAACCGAGAATTTGCGCCCCTCGTCCCAAGGCACATTCACCCATTCTGGCGCAATATTGGCCTTGTTGGTCAGTTTGCTGTCATCCAGCGGCACGATCAGGCCTTTTTCGACCCAGATCTGGATGTAATTGGCCGATGGCACCACAAGGTCAAACCCCGAACCGCCTGCCTCTACCTTGGCCAGCGCTGCGGTGTTGCTGTCGTAATCGGTCACTGTCACCGTGATGCCGGTTTCATCCTGAAACTTCTTCAGCAATTCCGGCGAGGTGTAGTTGCCCCAGTTGTAAAGCTGCAATTCGCCTTCCGCCGCCGCCATGGCGGTGCTGGCCAGCAAAAGCGCTGTCGCGGTCATGATCTTTTTCATCTGTCGTCTCCCTTGGTTGGTTTTTTGGTCTTAGTCTTTCTTGCGGGTCAGCAGGAAAAACGCGGTCAGCAACACCACGGTCAGCGCCAGCAGCACGGTTGAGATGGCATTCACCTCGGGCGTGATGGCGCGGCGCATCTGGCCTAGCATATAGGTGGGCAGTGTATCTTGTCCGCCGGATTTTACAAACTCGGTGATCACAACATCATCCAGACTGATGACAAAAGCCAGCATCGCACCCGCAATGATCCCCGGCAGCATCAAAGGCAAGGTGATGTGGCGGAAGGTTTGCCAATGGCTTGCGTAAAGATCGCCCGCCGCGGTTTCCAGAGCCAGATCCATGCCTTCCAGCCGCGCGCGAATGGGCAGATAGGCGAAGGGGATGCAAAAGGCGGCATGGGCGATGATAAGATACCAGAGGCCCGTATAGCCCGTGGCCACCTTGATGGAGGCAAAAAAGATCAAGAGCGCCACCGCCGTCACAATTTCAGGCACCATCAGGGGCTGGTTGATGGCCACATAGATGAAGGTCTGGCCTTTGAAGGCTTTGCGCCGGGTGGTGCCCAAGGCGGCCATGGTGGCCACCGTCGTCGCAATCACCGACGCCCCCGCCGCGATGATCAAAGAACGGTAGGTCGCCCCTTTCACCGCCTCATTTTCCCAGGCGCGCACGTACCAATCCAGCGAAAACCCGTCCCAGACCGCCACCGATTGCCCGGCGTTGAAGCTGTAGACGACCAGCGTGATGATGGGCAGGTACAGGAGTACAAACACCAAAAGTGCAACCGGGCGAAAGCCGGGCAGTTTTGCAATCTCGAACGGGCGGTTAGCCATGTGGATTGCCCCCCTTGGTGGCCGCGCGCACATAGACCAGCAGCGCCACCATCACCACGGCCAGCAGCGTCATTGACAGCGCCGCCCCCAGCGGCCAGTTGCGCCCTTGGCCAAACTGCAATTCGATGAAGTTCCCGATCATCATGTTCTTGCCGCCGCCCAGAACGCGCGGGGTGACATAGGCCCCCAACGAGGGGACGAACACCAGAATGGACCCTGCGATGATGCCGGGTTTCACAATCGGCAGTATCACCCGGCGCAGTACCTGCATGCGGCTGGCATAAAGGTCATAGCCTGCCTCCAGCAGCCGCATATCAAAGCGGTCGATGGCGGCGAACAGCGGCAGCACCATCAGCGGCAGATACACATACGTCATCCCGATCAGCACCGCCGTATCGGTATAGATGATGCGGATGGGTTCCGCGATGACGCCCAGCCATATCAGAAAAGTGTTCAAAAGCCCCTCATTCCGGATCATCTCATTGATGGCCACGGTGCGGATCAGAAGATTGGTCCAGAACGGAATGGTGATAAGGAACAGCCAAAGCGCGCGCTGCGCGGGGGGGCGTGTCGCGATGAACCAGGCGGTGGGGAAACCCACGGCAAAGGTGATGGCCGTGGTCATCAACGACAGCTTGACTGAGCGCCAGAAGATCGTCAGATGCGCGTCCGCCAGCCCCCATGTACCGTCGAATATGTCCTTGGTGTAAAGAATGCCGATCCAACCGCTCAGATCAAACTCCCAGACCACATTGCCGTATTGGCCGGGTGTAAGGAAGGAATAGGTCATCACGATCAGCAAAGGGCCGGAGGCGGCGAAGGCCAGCAAGATCAGCGCAGGCGTAGAGAGCAGCCAGGCGTTGCGGGTTTTGCGGGCCTCGGCTTCAGATTCCGCTGACATGGCTCAATCCTCCAGCACTTGCAGCGCATCGGGGGCGAAATGAAGGCCAAGTTTCGCCCCCACTGCCAGATCGCCACCACCCGTGACCGGGCTTTGTTGGCGGGCCACAATGTCGATGCCACCGTCCAGATGCAGATGCAGATGGGTGTCAGTGCCGAAATACACGGTGGAGGCCAGCTTCGCCGTCATCGCCCCTGGCGCATCCGGCGCCACCACACGGACCTGTTCGGGGCGAATGGCAAGGCTTACGGGGCCGGGCGGGGCCACCAGTGGCAGTTTCGCGCCATTGCCCAGCGTTACGGTCGCGCCATCGCTGACACCTTTAAGAAAGTTCGTCTCGCCAATGAAACTTGCCACGAAGCGGTTGGCAGGCTTGGTGTAAATGTCGCGCGGGGAGCCTACTTGCTGGATTTGCCCCGCGCACATCACCGCGATGCGGTCGGACATGGTCAGGGCCTCTTCCTGGTCATGAGTGACAAAGACAAAGGTGATCCCGGTTTCCATTTGCAGGCGTTTCAGTTCAATCTGCATTTCCTTGCGCAGTTTCAGGTCCAGCGCCGATAGGGGTTCATCCAGCAGCAAGACCTTGGGCTTGGGGGCAAGCGCGCGGGCAAGTGCGACGCGCTGTTGCTGGCCGCCGGAAAGCTGGCTGGTTTTGCGCTGCGCCATGGGTTCCATCTGCACAAGGGCCAGCATCCGGGCCACGCGGTCGGCCACTTCGGCCTTGGGGCGGCCCTGCATTTCCAGCCCGAAGCCGATGTTTTGCGCCACGGTCAGATGCGGGAACAGCGCATAGCTTTGAAACACCGTGTTCACCGGGCGCTTGTTGGGCGGCAGGTGGGTGATATCATCGCCGTCCAGCAAAATCTGGCCCGAGGTCGGCGTGTCAAACCCCGCGATCAGCCGCAAAAGCGTGGTCTTGCCGCAGCCCGAGGGGCCAAGCAGGGTAAAGAACTCTCCCTGCCGGATTTGTACTGACACATCATCCAGCGCCCTGACCGCCGACGCACCTTGCCCAAAGACTTTGACGGTGTTGCGGGCCTCTACGGCGATTTGGCTGTCTGGCATTCGGGGCGTTCCTTGGCTGCGTTAGCGTGTATCCTAAGCGTTCGGTTTCCCGTCTGGCAAGGCTTTCACCAGATATCGGCCCAAAGCGGTGGGCGGTGATGGCCCCAAGGGGCGCTGCGTTCCAATTCTGCGCACAGGCTGATCAATTCTTCATCAGCGCCGTAACGCGCGGCCAGATGCACGCCGATGGGCAGGCCTGCCCCGGACCAGCCCAAGGGAACCGAGGCTGCGGGTTGGCCAGAGGCGTTGAACACTGCGCAAAACGGCGAATAGGCGAAAACGCGGCCGGGCCCGATGCGGTAATCGACGTAATCGGTGGGCGCGTGGTTGAAGCGGCCGATTTCGGCGGGGGGTTCGGCAAGCGTAGCCGAAAGAAGGATGTCGGGGGCGGTGGGCCCATCAAACACCATCGCCATTTCGCGGCCAAAGGCGTGAATCTCATTCACCGCCTCAAGGTAGCGGGTGGGGGATAGGGTTTGCGCATGGGCCACAGCGCCGCGCCCGATGCCTTCCACCAGGTCAGCCGTCAGGGGGCGGCCCTTCAGGGATTTCTGGATGGAAAGGGCTGTGCCGATGGCCACGATATCGGTCCAGGCGCGCATCATGCCGCCAAAATCGGCGTGGGGCAGGGCAGGGGTAATGCTGTGGCCCAGATCTTGCAGCAGGGTTGCCGTGGCATGGACGGCTGTGGCGCAGTCAGGGTGGATTGGTGCGCCGGTAAACGTGGTATCGACCAGCATCACGCGCATCCGGCGGGGCGGACGGCTGATCGCTTGCATATGGCCGTGGATCAGTGGCGGGGCGGCATAGGGCGCGCCAAGATCGGCCCCTTCGCAGGCGTCCAGCATGGCGGCGGTGTCACGAACCGACTGCGTCAGAAAGCCATCAATCGCCATGCCCGCCCAGCCTTCGCCCACATAGGGGCCATCGGGCAAGCGTGCGCGGGTAGGTTTGAACCCGAACAGCCCGCAAGAAGACGCCGGGATGCGCACCGACCCGCCCCCGTCAGAGCCATGGGCAAACGGCACGATTCCCGCCGCCACCGCGGCCCCCGCCCCGCCCGACGATCCGCCGGGCGTGTGGTTGAGGTTCCACGGGTTGCGGGTGGGGCCACCGTAAACCGCACTTTCCGTGGCGGGGCCAATGCCGCCTTCGGGGGCGGTTGTGCGCCCGAAAGTGACAAGGCCCGTGGCCTGCATTCGGGTGAAGATGCTGGAGTCTTTGCGATAGTGGGTATTGGCCAGCAGCCGAGAGCCGGAATGTGACGGAAAATCCACCGCCTCACAGCCCAGATCCTTAAGCAAGAAGGGCACGCCGCGGAAGGGTCCTTGCGGCAGCCCCTTTGCGATATGGGCGCGGGCCGTATCGGGTTGCATAAGGACAACCGCGTTCAGATCGGGGTTCAGCCGGGTGGCCGCGTCCTGCGCGCGGGTCAGGGCCTCGTCCGCACTGATCTGGCGGGAGGATATGGCTGCGGCAAGATCGGTGGCATCACGGGGCATGGATTGGCCTTTACAAACAGGGGTGGCGTTATTTTGGAAAAGCCTTCTCTGGCGTGCCCAAAGGTGGCTTTTGCAGAACCGCGCGGATTTCGGCCTCGATCCGTGCGGGGTTGATCGGCTTGGCAAGATAGCCATCCACCCCACCGGTCAGATAGAGGTTGCGGTGTTCGGCCATGGCATCGGCGGTCATGGCAATCACCGGCAGCTTGCCCGTATCCCCCGGCAAGGCGCGGATTTTTGCAAGTGTTTCGAGGCCGTTCATTTCGGGCATGTGCATATCCAAAAGCACCAGATCGGGGCGTTCCCCGGCCAATATCTGCAAGGCCTGCGCACCGCTGGACGCCTCGATCATGGTGGCGCCCAGCATGCGCAGATAGGTGGAGGCGACGAGCCGGTTGGTGGCGATATCATCAATCACAAGTACACGAAGCCCTTCGGTGATGGTGACAGTCTGCAACTGGGGCGCAGGCCCGCCCGCTTCGGATAGAGCAAGCGACAGCGACGGGGCCGCCCCCACCTGAAGCGTCAGCAAGAACCGCGCGCCGCTTTGGGTCGGGGTGTTGGGCAGCACCGCCAGATCCCCGCCCATTTGCCGTGCCATAGTGCGGCTGATCGACAGGCCCAGCCCATTGCTTTCGATCCCCGGGTGTAGCGACGTTTGGCCTTGCTGGAACGGCTCGAACAGATGGGCGTGCAGATGGCTGGGGATGCCGGGCCCGGTATCGGCCACCTCGATCAACACTGTCGTTCCCTTCTCGTGCCCGCGGGCCGTGGCAGTGACATGGACCCCCCCCAGCACTGTGTTTTTCACCGCGTTGGACAAAAGGTTGGAAAGGCATTGCCGCAATCGCTGCGGATCAAGGCTTCCCAGCCGGTCTAGCCCCGGCCCTATATCATGGGTCAGCACCAGCCCGGCTGCGGTGACGGCGGGCTGGAACAGCATCAGCGTGGCCGCAATCTCGGTTGCCGGGGCCACGATTTGCGGGCGGATCGGCAGGTGGCCTGCCTCTACCGCCGACATATCGAGTATATCATCCAAAATCGTGGACAGCCCTTCGGCAGAGGCGATCAGTACCGACAGCCGGTTCTGGCTGAGGGCATCACGGTTGCGGCGCAACTCGGCATGGCCCATGCCAAGAATGGCGTTCAGGGGTGTGCGCAGCTCATGGCTCATCTGCGCCAGAAACCGGCTTTTCGTGCGCGCACTGTCCAGCGCTGCTGCCCGGTCTAGCGCAGATGTGCGGTGCAGGCTGTTGTTGGCCTGCATCGAGACCAAAGTATAGCCAAGCCCGCCAAGCGCTGCCACGGTGGATGCAAGCAGCCCCGCGTAGTCGCCAATTTGCAGCCAATAAAACGCATTACCGGCAAGCGTAGGCACTGCCACCCCCAGCAGCGCGTAATAGCCAAAGGGCAGATAGACGCTGCGCATCCCGATCATCTGCATTAACGTGGTACACACCATGCCCACGCCAAAAGCCTTGGCGTAGTTTTCGTCGCCCTGCCAGACAAGAATGGCGGGAAGGACATAGGCCACCTCCATCGTGATCATGCAGCCGGTTACGAAGCGGTAGCGGTTCGGGTGGCGGTGCGGGTCCAGCCCGCGCATGTAGTGCATCGCGGCCCATTCGGACGCGATATTCAGCGCCGCACAGATCACGGCGACCCAGACGGGCAGGTAGATGGTGGTCATCATTATGGCAAGAACCGAAAGCGGCAAGCGCGCCCAGCGTTCGCGCATCAGCAGGTCAAGCTGACGCTGAATCTCCTCCTTGGTTGTTTGATTCTGAAGCGACATCGGCCAGCCTGTTCTTGCCCAATCAAAAGCCCATGATGGGAATAGGCTGATAAAGCCTAGGGTTGTGCGACAAGTAAAGGCACTTCTTGGCGTAATGTGCCGTCGGTGGAAAAGATCAAAATACGGTTGTCGGTTGTGACCACCGCCACCCAGCCTGCGCCAAAGGTGACGGCCTGCGCGCTGGCCCCTTGGGGCAAGGTGATGCTGGCAGGCAGGCCCGGCCCCGTTGATGGGGACGAAAAGCTTTGCGGCATGCGGGTGACAAGCACCGCAACCACCGTTATGACGCCAATGATCATGGTGAGCGTAAGTGTGATCACCAGCCCTTTTAGAAACCTCAAGCTGGGCGGTAGCCCTTCCGGAGCCTTTTCCATGGTCGATCCTTCTTTGCCTGTCTTGCCCAGTCTGTCTGTCTTGCGCGTCACCATCGCGGAGGCCCCGCCTGACCGCCTTGATAAGGCGCTTGCGCGCGATGTGCCAGAAGAAGCGTCCTTGTCGCGGTCCCGACTGATGCGGATGATCGCCCAAGGCGCGGTTTTGCTGGACGGCGTGGCCGTGACCGACCCCAAGGCGCGGGTGGCCGAGGGCGAGGTTTATGCCCTGACGCTGGAGGCGGCGGTAGATGTGGACACACTGGCCGAGGATATCGCGTTGCGCGTGGTCTGGGAGGACGCCGACCTGATCGTGATCGACAAGCCTGCGGGCATGGTTGTGCATCCCGCCCCCGGGTCCTGGACAGGGACGCTTGTGAATGCGCTGCTGCATCATTTCGGTGGCAATCTGTCGGGGGTGGGCGGCGAAAAGCGGCCGGGCATTGTGCATAGGATTGACAAGGAAACCAGTGGCTTGCTGGTGGTGGCGAAATCGGACCGCGCGCACCACGGCTTGGCTGCGCAGTTTGAGGCGCACAGCGTCAACCGCCGCTATCTGGCGGTGGTGAACGGCGCGCCCGATGCTGCCGATCCACGGTTGCGCGGCATCAAGGGGGCAACGTTTGAGGCAAGCAATATTTTGCGCATCGCCACCAATCTGGCACGGCACAAGACCGACCGCCAACGCCAGGCGGTGTTTTTCAACGGCGTTGGCCGCCATGCCGTGACCCGCGCGCGCACGCTGGAAGTGTTCGGGCTGCCACCTGTTGCGGCCCTTGTGGAATGTTGGCTGGAAACCGGGCGCACCCATCAGATCCGGGTGCATATGGCGCATGCGGGCCATGGGTTGATCGGCGATCCCACCTATGGCGGCAAGCGCCGGGTGAGTGAGAAAGCGCTGGGGGCTGCGGCCGTGGCCGCGGTGGGTTCGTTTCCGCGTCAGGCGCTGCATGCCGCCACCTTGGGTTTCGCGCATCCGGTGACGGGGGAGGCGTTGGAGTTTTCTTCCGCTCTGCCAGCCGATATGCAAGATTTGTTAACCGCTTTGGGGCAAGCTGCCAAAGCGGCTGACTGACATATGCGTGATCTGGGCGACACAAATCTGGAACTTTGACGGGGCAGCGTGCATTTACTGTAAAAGCCTATATCAAAGGGTCAGCTTGAATTGACCCCACGATTGGCCCAAACTGCCACGCCCCGGCACGGCACTAGACCGAAAGTGGGCGAGAGCGAGACTCGGAGGACGATATGAGTAGCTATGCCAACCTGCCAGCCCCAAGCCCTGAACAGGGCCTTAACCGCTACATGCAGGAAATCCGCAAATTTCCGCTGCTGGAGCCGGAGGAGGAGTATATGCTGGCCAAGCGCTGGGTGGACCACCAGGACAGCCCGGCGGCGCACCGCATGGTGACATCGCATTTGCGCTTGGCGGCGAAAATTGCCATGGGCTATCGCGGCTACGGCCTTCCGCAGGCGGAGGTGATATCTGAGGCGAATGTGGGCCTGATGCAGGCGGTGAAGCGGTTTGACCCCGAAAAGGGCTTTCGGCTTGCGACCTATGCGATGTGGTGGATAAGGGCGTCTATTCAGGAATATATCCTGCGGTCTTGGTCGCTTGTGAAGTTGGGCACAACCTCGGCGCAGAAAAAGCTGTTTTTCAACCTGCGCAAGGCCAAGGCCAAGCTGGGCGCGCTGGAGGAAGGCGATTTGCGGCCCGAGAATGTGGCGCAGATTGCAAAGGATCTGAGTGTCACCGAGGATGAAGTCATCTCGATGAACCGGCGGCTGTCGGGGGGGGATGCATCGCTCAACGTCACGGTCGGGTCGGATGGCGAAGGCTCTACCCAGTGGCAAGACTGGCTGGAGGATGAGGATAGCGACCAGGCTGGCGATTATGCTGAAAAGGATGAGCTGGACACGCGGCGCGAGATGATGGTGGAGGCGATGTCGGTGCTGAACGACCGAGAAAAGGATGTGCTGGTGCAGCGCCGCCTGTCGGATGTGCCCGTGACGCTGGAGCAATTGTCCGAAAGCTATGGCGTATCGCGCGAACGCATCCGCCAGATTGAAGTGCGGGCGTTTGAAAAGCTGCAAGGCAAGATGCGTGACCTTGCGCGCGAAAAAGGCATGGTTATTCCGGCTTAATCCCCCGGTTTGCATGCACGGCCCCCCGCAAACCGGGGGGCCGTTTTGCGTTAGAACCTATAGGCGGCCTCGGGCGTCAGCCGGTAAATCTTGGCTGCCATCTTGTTCGCTTGCATGAAGCGCACGATGGACCCGAATGTGGCGGTGGCAATGGTGGCGCCATGATCGGTCGTGGTCATCGCGCTGGAGGCCATTACCGCCACGGCACGTTTGGCTCCCCCCACTGCGATCACCTGCGGCGCGAAATGTTGCGCGGTTTGTGCCTTGATTCTGGTGATATCACTTGTGCCAAGGGCTGCGGCCATCAGCACATCCAATGTGTGTTCAGTGCAGTTCCGAAACGCGGTGGTATTTGGGTTTGACAGCACCGAATAGCGCGGGTTGTGCAGGCCTGCGTAAGTCGGGCTGGTGATGACGCGCAGCAATTTGGCTTGCAGCGCGGCGCCGGGGATGATGATGCCTGCATCAAAGCGGTAGGCACCCGCAAAGAATTCCGCCGGGCTGTCTTGCACCAAATGGCTGCGGCTGGCGTTCTTGCCGTCTTGGTACAGGTTATAAACTCGGTAACCCGTGCCTTTTCGCCCCTGCGCATCGGTGATGGTTGAGAAAACCCAAAAGCTGACATGGGTGTAGCGCACGCCGGGCGGAAGGCTGGCCGGATTGCGGCCCATGCGGGCAACAATCGCCACCCTTGCGCCACGCGCGGCAAGGTCTTGCTGCACGCGGTTGGAAAAGGTGGCGACTTCCGCGGCTGGCAATTGGGGCCTGCCCGCCTCACTGCTGCCCGCTGTTGCGGATGTGGCGCCAGCGGGCATGACAAGGCAAAGCCCAAGGATTGCTGCAAGGATAAGACGGTACATGGGGCGCTCTTTTACTTTTTGGTGGGGTTGATTGAGGCGGCACCGACATCGGCCAGCGCTGCCCCGGTGATTGACAAAACTCTGCCCGTGACGATCAGCGGCACTGCCAGAACCTGCCCCACCCCTGCTGCAATCGCCGCCGAGGCATGGCCAGAGGCTTGCGCGCTTTGGTCCACCGATTGGGCGGCATGCTGGGCGCTGCCACCGGCATGGGCAGGGGCTGCGATAAGGACGATGGCAAGTGTGGTGGCAAGGATGGGGGTCAACATCTGGGCTCTCCTATTGTGTGAACGCTGTTCATCGAACATGGTTCAAGGTCAACCTGGCGTCAATCCAGTTTTGTGAACGATGTTCAGTGACGTGGCGTCACGCACCACTTTCCCCGGCCCACAGCCCGCGCTAGGGTGGGGCAAAGTAAAGGGAGAGCGACCATGACACAACCGATCCGCTGGGGCATTCTGGGGGCCGCGAAGTTTGCACGCAACCATATGGCCCCGGCCATCCACGCCGCAAAAGGCGCCACGCTGGCGGCAATCGCCACATCAAACCCTGCAAAGGCCGCGCCTTTTGCGGCTTTTGCGCCGGGGTTGCGGGTGCATGACAGCTACGACGCGCTGCTGGCCGATCCGGGGATTGATGCGGTTTATATTCCCTTGCCGAACCATCTGCATGTGGAATGGACGCTGAAGGCACTGGCGGCAGGCAAGCATGTGCTGACCGAAAAGCCGATCTGCCTGACGGCGGCCCAGATTGCGCCGATCATCGCCGCGCGCGATGCCAGCGGTTTGCTGGCGGCCGAGGCTTTCATGATCGTGCATCACCCGCAATGGCAGCGCGCCCGCGATCTGGTGCAATCGGGTGCGATCGGGCAGCTTGCCCATGTGGACGGGGTGTTCACCTATGACAACCGCAGTGATCCGGGCAATATCCGCAACAAGCCCGAGACCGGAGGCGGCGGGATTTATGACATCGGCGTCTATACTTACGGGTCCGCGCGCTTTGTGACGGGGGCAGAGCCTGTGGCGTTGCAGGCCCGGATGCGGCGGGAAAATGGCGTGGATGTCTGGGCGCAGGTGACGGGGGTTATGGGGGGGGCGCTTGGGCGTTTCACCTATTCGGCTATCACCTCCATGCGGCTGCAAAACCGGCAGGAAATGACGTTTCACGGCGATAAAGGGTTAATCCGCCTGACCACGCCCTTCAACGCAGGCGTGTTTGGCGAGGCGCAGCTGGAATTGCGCGCAGGCCTGTCGGTGACGACAGAGCGTTGGCCGGGGGTCAATCAATATGTCTTGCAGGTGGAGAACTTTGGCGAAGCCCTGCGCAACGGCGCGGCCTACCCCTGCCCGTTAGAGTTTACGCAAGGAACGGCTGCTATGATCGACGAGGTGTTCAACGTGGCTGAGGATATTTCATTGACGTGACCGGGTTCGTCTTTCACCTTCCCGGCTCGGTTCTGGCGGACCGCGCGCTTTTGAAGCCCTATTACGTCAAGCTGACGGAAGGGCTGGTGGCGCGCGGCCATGCGGTGCGGCTGGCCCTGCATGACCGCGCAACCCTGGCGCGGGAGGTGGAAGCGGACGGTGATATTCATATCGTCGATCACGGAACACGGCGTCACTCCCGCGTGCTGAACACCGGGATCGCCTATATCTATCCGTTCTGGAACCTTGATCTTTGGGGCATTCGCGCGCTGTCGTCGATTGCGGAAAAATCTTTTGACCCTGCGGGGATGGATGCAGATGCGGTGCAAAGTTTTGCCAACCGGCTGCGCAAACGCTGGGTTGTGGGGCGCAAATCTCGCTATGAACAGCCCAGCCGGCCCAGCGTTGTGCCTGCGGGCTGCATTGCGGTGTTCTTGCAATCGGAAACGCAGCGGAGGGTGGGGGAAACCTGCTATCTGACCACGCGGCAAATGATCAAGGCGTTGCTGGCGCGGGATGATCCGCGCCGCGTGGTGATAAAGCCGCATCCTTTGGACGACGACTGCGCGACCCGCCGTTTTGTTGTCCGCATTGCGGCCAAGGATGCCCGGGTGGAGCTTTCGGATGGCAATATCCACGATATTCTGGCGCGCGCGGCGGTCTGTGTGACCATCAATTCCGCCGTGGGGCTGGAGGCGATGCTGCACGGCGTGCCGGTGGTGCTGTGCGGGCGCGCCGATTTTCACCATGCCGCCGTGACCGTGATCAAGCCCGAAGGCATGGCCCCCGCGATTTTGCGGGCCGAGGCGGAAACTTGGCCGCATGATGCGTTTTTGTATTGGTATCTCAACATGAAATGCCTGAATGCGGGCAAGAACAGCCTTGTCGATGATTTTCTGGCCCGGGTGGGCGCGCTGTCCGTCCCGGCCTGACCGGGCGCTGGGCGACGAGGTGCCCCTTGCCGAAGCTGGGCTGCCAACAGGGACAAAGGGCCGGGATCAGCGGGCTATCGAATGGGCTTTCAAAGGATCTTCGGGCTTGGCATTGGCCGCATCTGGCAAGCTTTCCGCTTGCTGCCAAGCCTGCAAAATGGCCTCGAACCGCGCGACCACGGGGGGGAGCGTGTGGTCTGCGGGCACGGTGAAATGGCTTGGGCCTGCGGGCCGCGATGTCCACCAGATCAGCAGCGGGGTAAGCATCAACGGCAACGCCACGGGCAACATCCACAGCGTAAGGACGGGGGCGAAGGCCTGCGTGGCCCCAAGTCCGAGCAGGCCCCAGAGGCTTATCCAGCGCCCGGCGTCCCAGGCCTCGGCTAGGCGCAAGCTGCCATCGCCGCGGTTGTTGGCGGGCCAGCCGCCATCGCGCCCCAAAAGCACCTGCACCACCGAGCGGCTTTGAAAGGCCAAAAGCACCGGGGCGATAAGCGAGGAAAGGACGAGTTCCACCAATACCGCCCGCAGGCTTTTGCCAGCGCCGCCAAAGCCTTGCGCGCGCCCCGTGGCAATGGCGTCCAGCCCGATAAGCACCTTGGGCAGGACCAGAAGCCCGAAGATACCAAGCGCCAGACCGACGGCTTTGGGGGTTTGATCATCGGGAAAGACCGGGAGGGGCGAATGGGCCAGCGGGAAATAGTTCATCGCGCCTGACAGCGGAATCGCAGCGATGGAGGCGGCGATGAAGGCAAGCCAGATCAAGGGCGCAAGATAGGCGAAAATGCCCTGAAACAAGGAAAAGCGGCTCCACCACAGCAAGCCGGGGGCTCTGAGGACCGAGAGGTGCTGAAGGTTGCCCTGACACCAGCGGCGGTCGCGTTTGGCGTGGTCAATGATGTTTTCAGGCGCTCCTTCATAGGACCCGCCCAGATCATCATCGAGGCGCACGGTCCAGCCGTTGCGGGCCAAAAGTGCCGCCTCGACCGAATCGTGGCTCAGGATATGGCCGCCAAACGGGGTTGGACCGGGCAGAACCGGCAGACCGCAGCTTTCAGCCCAGGCGCGGACCCGCACAATGGCGTTATGCCCCCAGAACGGCCCGGAACGGCCCTGCAAGGCGGCAAGGCCCCGGGCAAAGGCAGGAGAATGGAAGGCCGCCGAAAACTGCATCGCGCGCCCGAAGATGGACCGCGCCCCCACCACATGCGGCAGGGTTTGCAGCAGGCCAAGAATGGGGTCTGCCTCCATCCGGCGGATCATTTCTTGCAGTGTCGCCCCTTCCATCAGGCTGTCGGCATCCAGGATCACTGCATAATCCCAGGCACCGCCTGATGCGGTAATGAAGTCTTCGATATTGCCCGCCTTTCGGCCTGTATTTTCGGCGCGGTGGCGATAGAAAATGCGCCCGCCGGTGCAATGCTGCGCAATCAGGTGGTCGAACCAATGGCGTTCTGTGGCAAGGGTTTCGGGGTCTGTTGTGTCCGAAAAAACGGCAAAATCCAGTGGTGCAGGCGGGTTGCAGGCCTGCAAGGAGGCCTGCATGGCCGCGATCTTGGCGAATGTTGCAACCGGGTCTTCATTGAAAATTGGCACGATCACCACGGTTTTGCCGCGAATGGGTTCGGCGTTTGCAGGGGGGGCAGATGGCGCGCGGGTCGTTAGCCCCAAAAGTGCGGTGGCCGCCCCCCAGGCCAGCCACCAAGTAGACAACAAGATAAGTCCCGCGCGGACAAGATCGATCCAGGACAAGCCATCAGCGGCCCCGTAGATGAAAAACACCATCCCCGCCGCAAAAGCCGCAAGCAGGCTGGACGACAGCGCAAGCGCGCGCGCCCCGGCGGTGCGGTGGTTTTGGGTGGTGCGATTTGGGTGCGGCCCCCGGGGCATGGATTAACCGATGCGCCGAAAGCTGTGTTTCAGCAGGGCCAGCCGCGCCATAAGCCGGGCGGCTGCGTGGTGGATTTGGCCCTGCGCCGGGGCCAGCGCTTGTTTAGGCATCGGAAGGGGTGCTGCTGGCGGAGGGGCCAGACCCGCGCGCGCGGTGACATGCGCTTGCGCGGCTTTGGGGGCAATCGGCATTTGGTCGGTCATGCGTTCCCCCATTGATATGACCAGATTTCGGTCAATTTGCGTCCATACCCCGCAATATGGGCCGAGAGTTCCACGGGTCCAGCCGCATCGGGCAGAACATCAATCACCAGACGCCAGATATCTTGCCCGTCGATCTTCGACAAGGTCTGCACAGCAATTGTGCCGCCGGAGGCGGTGACGATGGGGGCAATCCGCGCATCGCCGGGCAGAGAGGCGAGCAGGCCACCCGCGAAATCCACCACGAACTTGCGCGCGCCATCGGTGTTTTCCACCCCCGACACGCCGCCCACCCCGGCCCGGGTTTCGGCGATATAGGCGGTATCGCCCAACTGTTCCACTGGCAACGCCCCCCAGTGCAGGCGGTAGGCAAGGCCCAGCATCTCGCCCGGCGCTGGCATGTCCTCGGGCACCCAGAAGGCCACGATATTGTCATTCACCTCCAGCCTTGTCGGAATTTCGACCAGACGCACGGCACCGCGGCCCCAATCGCCCAAAGGCTCGACCAGCAGCGATGGCCTGCGTTCATAATGCGAAACCGCGTCTTGATAATTGGCAAAATCGCGGTCGCGCTGCATCAGCCCGAAGGCAAGGGGGCTGTCCTCGGCAAACCACGAATCCGACAGGCGCGCGGGGTTGTTCAGGGGCCGCCAGATGCGGTCGCCATCGCGGCGGTGAATGGCCAGCCCATCGCTGTCATGCACATTGGGGCGGAAATCATCAAACTCCGCGCGGTTCTTTTCCGAAAACAGGAACATCGAGGTCAAGGGTGCGATACCGATCTGGTCCACCTCGGTCCGCAAGAACAGATGCGCTGTTACATCCATGACCGTGTTGGTGCCGGGGGTGATGACAAAGCGGTAAGCCCCTGTGCAGTTTTCACTTTCCAGTGCAGCATAGAGGGTGACACTGCGGGCGAAGGGCACGGGCTTTTCGATCCAGAAGTGGGAGAAGCGCGGAAACTCCTCAGGCTTGCCCAGTGCTGTGTTGATGGCAAGGCCCCGTGCCGAGAGGCCATAGGCATTGCCCCGCCCCAGCGCGCGGAAATAGCTGGCCCCCAGAAAGGCCACCACCTCATCAAACAGATCGGCGCGGTTGAGGGGCGCATTCAGCCGAAATCCGGCCACGCCGGGCAAGGGGGCATGGGGGGGGACGCGGTCGCGCACCCGGTCGTAGTAGCGAAAATCATCGGTTGAAAAGACGATGGGCCGCGCTGTGCCTGCCTCCACCTCGAACAGGGACACGGGTTCGCGGAACAGCCAGCCGAGGTGGAAGGCGAGAAGGTGAAAGCCTGCCTCTGGCCCAGCCCAGCGGGCGTTTTCGGGTTTGAACTGGATGGATTTGTAATCATCATAGCTTAAATCTGCGAAAAAGCCTTCGGCCAAGGGGCTGGGCTGGGGCGACGCTGCGGCGCGCGTGCGGGCGTCCTCGGTCAGCCAATCAAAATCGAAAAGTTGGGTTATGGGTTGGGTGGCGGGTTGGGCGGCGGTCAGGCTTGTGCTGCAATGCAGAATGGCCAAGCCCCCAAGCCCGGCCAGAAAGGCGCGGCGGGGAAGCATGGGGTGTAGGCCGTGTTGGACAGGCATGCTGGCTCCGCTGTTTGAGTGTTGAAAAGTTCAGCGAAAATAGTAGCTTATCGCGTTCAGCGCCAGATCCATAGCATTGCGCGCCTTGCATTGCAGCTATGCGTCCGGATCAGGCCCTATTCTGCGGGGCAACGATATCATTGCCCTTCTTGGTCCTTGCGCATCGACCTCTTCAATTCCTCGCCTTTGTTCCCTACGTCATAAACCCGTGCCTTGCGCGAAAACCTGCCGGAAAAATCGGCCTAAAGCAGGCCGTCAAGCACTGCGCCCGCCCGCGCGGCCGTGTCGGCCCAGCTTGGCAAGGCGGCCCCGAACCCGGCAGAGGCTTGGGCCTTTGCCGCGCGCAGGGTAGGGTCTGTCAGCAGGTCCTCTAGCGCCTGCGCAAAGGCGGCGGGATTTTCGGGGGGCACCAGCAGGCCAGCGCTTGGCGGCACGGTATCGGGGACAGCGCCCGTGTGGCATGTCACTATGGGCAGGCCGTAAGACAGCGCCTCGTCAAACACGATGCCATAGCCTTCGTACCGGGTCGCCAGCGCGAAAAGCGAGGCGCGGCTGTAATGATCTGCGAGCACCGCCGCCGAGACGCGGCCCGCAAGGGTGACACGGTCGGCCAGCCCAAGGCGGGCGTGCAGCGCGTCCAGATCGCGCGCATGGCCTTCGTCATAACGCGACCCGATGATCACCGCCTGCCAATCAAGGTGCAAAAGCTTTGAGAGCGCGTGCAGCAAAATGTCATGGCCCTTGCGGGGGTGCGCGATGCCGACCGAAAGGATCAGGGGGGGAAGGGATGGGGCGGCCTTTGGCGCTGGCCGGTCGGTTCCGGGGCGCGCGATGGTGATGCGGTCGCGCGCCACGCCGTAATCCGACACCAGCAGGGCCGCCGTATGCGGGCTGGGGACCAGAACATGGGCAACTTGGGCCAGATTGTCCCGCTCGGTCACGAGCAGATGCGCGCGCAGGGCAGGGTCCAGCCCGCTTTCGTGGGCCAGCGGGTGGTGGACCATCGCGACCACAGGGGCTGCCATCGCTGCCAGAATGGCCGTGTCGATGGGCCCGAACACCAACCCGTCCAAAATCAGCGGCCTGTCGGCTGGCAATGCGGCAAGCTGGGCTGCGGCATCGGCCATATCTGCCCCGGTCGGGGTTGGAAAACTGCCACCGAACCGCAGATGCACCATATCACGGCCCTGCGCCTGCAACCCTTCCAGCAAGCGGCGTTCATAGATATAGCCGCCCGTCAGGGTGGTGATATCGCCGGGAATGGCGAAAGCGGCTTTTTGCAAGGTCATGCCAATTGTTCGGGTGCGTAGCGGCGCAACACCCGCGCCTCCACCCAGCCAACGCCTGCGTAACCAAGGGCGGATAGGCTGGCCACCAGCACAACCGCGCTCCACAGCATGTCGTAATCAGATACCGAGGCCGACAGTGCCATAAGCGTGCCAATGCCGATGCCCGTGGCCAGCCATTCCACCACCGTCACCGCCAGAACGGCGGCAGGCACCGCCATGCGGGATGCTGCAAAGAACGCGGGCAGCATGGCGGGGATTTGTATGCGCAACAGGCGTTGCAGCGGGCTGGCACCATAGCTGTTCAGCACGTCGAGGGCCTGCCCCGGTGCCTGTCGCAGCCCGTGTAGGCAAGCGACCAGCGTGGGGAAAAACACCATGACCGCGACCAGCACAATGGTGCCCAAGGCACCACGCCCCAGCAGCAGCACGATCAGCGGCGCCGTGGTGACGATGGGAACCGAGCGCAGAGCGATGGCAAGCGGCATGGCGGTGCCTGCAAGTTTTGGCAAAAGCGTGAAGGCGATGGCAAGCCCTGCGCCCGCGGCCAGCCCCGCGAGGTAACCGGGCACCAGCAGCAGCGCCGTTGCCGTCAGGGCCACGCCAAGGCTCGCGCGGGTCTGGGCGGCGTCGCTGGCCCAAAACATGGCGTTTGCCACATCCAGCGGCCCTTTGGCAAAGAACGGGTTCAGGTTAAACCCCGCAATCCCGCCCGACCACAGCACAAGAATGACCGCGATCACGCCAACAAAGCCCGCGATGCCATGCAGCGCCCCCATGCGCCGGACAGCCTCAGTACGCGGTGGGGCCAATATCATCGGCGGGGCATCGCGCAGGATGTGGCGGGCAAGGCTGCCGATGCCAAGATATGCGGCCACCGCCACGGCCGTGGCCACCGATGCAAGTGCCCATGTCATCTCGACATCCAGACTGCGCATCGCGCGCACTGTCAGCACGCCAAGGCCACGCTCTGCCCCCGTAAACTCCCCCACCATAGCACCCAGTATGGCGGCGGGTGCGGCGATTTGCAGCCCTGCGAACAGATAAGGCAAAGAGGCCATAAGCCTAATATAACCCAAGGCAGCAAAGGGCCCGCGCCCGTAGCTGCGCACCAGATCGAACCAAGAGGCGGGGGCAGCGCGCATGCCCACTAGCAGTGGGATCAGCGTGGTGTAATAGACCGCAAGGGCCGCAAGCACGATCTGGGGGCCATCGCCGGGGCCAAACATCACGCGCAAGATTGGCCCCGTGGCGACCAGCGGCAAACAGAAGATCACCAAGGCCACCCCTGTCACGATGCGCTGGCTGGCGGGCCAGACAAGGGCAATTGCGGCCAAGGCAAGCGCTGCCAGATTGCCAAGCACAAACCCTGCCAGAGCGTTGGAAAGGGTTGCAGCCAGTGCCCGGCCCATCAGCCCCGAATTGTTGATAACATAGAAGACTACCTCGGACGGGGCGGCGAGCAGGAACAGGCCGTCAAGGCCGCGGGCCGACACCTCCCACCCCAGCAAAACAAGGGTGAGGCCGTAAAGGGTTGCGCGGTTTACTGCGGTTTTTGGGGCGGGTTTTTGGGCCGGATGGCGCAGGGTTGCGGTCATTGGGCGGCAAGCGTGCGGTCGTTCAGGGCGGCCCCGCGCGACAGGGCGGCAAACACCTCATCCACCAGCGCGGTAAATTCGGAAGTGCGGGCATCGCCGGGCGCGCGGGGGCGGGGCAGGGGGATGTCGATATCGGCCAGCACCTGTGCGGGGCGCGGCGATAACACGATGATGCGGTCCGACAGCATCACCGCCTCGGTCACGGAATGGGTGACAAGAACGGTCGTGGTCCCGCGTGCCTCCCATATGCGGGGCAGGTCCTGGGCGAGTTGCTGGCGCGTCAACTCATCCACCGCGCCAAAGGGTTCATCCAGCAGCAAAAGCCGCGGCTCGGTGGCAAGCGCGCGCGCGATGGCGGCGCGCTGTCGCATGCCGCCCGACAATTCGGCGGGGCGGACATCGGCAAACCCTTCCAGCCCGACCAGGGCTATCAACTCGTCAATCCGGGCGCGTTGGGCGGGGCGGCGGGCCAGCGACAGCGCAAGCTCTATATTGCCGCGCACTGTGCGCCATGGCAGCAAGGACGGGTCCTGGAACGCGACCGAAAGGCTCGCATGGCGCAGGGTTTCTGCGGGCGGCAACCCGTCAATGGTGACATGGCCCGCTGACGGGGCTTCAAGCCCCGCGATCATCCGTAGAATCGTGGATTTCCCGCAACCCGACGGGCCGACAAGTGCTGTGGTTTTCCCCGCCTCAAACCCCAGATCGGTGGGCTTGACTGCGACAAGCCCACCTTTCCAGGTTTTGGCCAGCCCTGCGCAGAGGACCATTGGCGGAGAGGTGGGATCAGCTGGCATAAACTTCTTCAAGGATGGAGCGATCCCACAGATCCGGGGTCACGCTGCGGCCCAGAAGGGCCAGGGTTTCGATGTTGGCCGCCACCGTCTCATCGCTCCACCAGCCAAAGCCGTTGGCATCTGTCAGCGCGGAAAACATCAGCGGCACTTGCCGAATGGCTTGCAACTTTTGCGTGTCAAGATCAAGCCCCGCATCGGGGAACTTTGCCAGCGTCAGGGCGGCGGCGGCATCGGTGTCGCTGCGGTAGGCGTCCCATCCCCGGGCCTCGCCGCGCATCAGGGCCACCAGCTCTGGCCTGCGGTTGGCAAGGCTGTCATCGGTGGCAATGTAGGTTTGCGAATGCAAGGCATAGCCGTGATCGGCCATCAGCATGGTGACACTTTCAATCCCTTGCACCGCCATGGCGACCGGCAGATCGGTTTCCCAGCACAAAAGGCAGTCCACCTCACCGCTTAGCAAGGGTTGCGGGGAATATTGGGTGGGGATGATGGTGATCGCGGTGATGTCCACCCCGTTCAGCGTGCAAAGCGCTTGCAAGACGGGGGTATTGGCCAGCGCCATGCCAATGCGCTTGCCCGCGAGTTGGGCGGGCGTGTTCACGGGATTGCTGGGTAAAGATGCGATCACGAAGGGGTTTTTCTGCATCGCAACACCCAGGATGCGGAAGGGTGCGCCCTGTTCCACCGCTGCTGCGGTATAGTCGGCGGCCGAAATGCCAACCAAGGCCGTGCCCGCCACCACGGACGGTTCCACCGGCGCATTGGGGCCACCCGACATAAGCGACACATCCAGCCCGCCTTCCGCCCAAAAGCCCCGATCCTGCGCGATATAGCTGCCGGCAAATTGCACGGAATGAAGCCATGACAGCTGCAACGCCGCCTTTGTGGCTG
>Ga0105052_10001435_pt1 | contig 31473 bp, 33 predicted proteins | sample FRY03_FD_78094 | JGI IMG/M metagenome (GOLD analysis project Ga0105052, IMG submission 78094) | Freshwater microbial communities from Lake Fryxell liftoff mats and glacier meltwater in Antarctica - FRY-03 | ecosystem: Environmental > Aquatic > Freshwater > Ice > Glacier meltwater ... | reverse complement strand
TTGCAATACATAGAGTAATTTATGGATCTCTTGAAAGATTTATTGGAATATTAATTGAACATTTTGCCGGCGCATTTCCAGCTTGGCTTAGCCCAGAACAGGTTAACATTATTCCAATTTCAGAGGAACAATTAGATTATGCAAATGAAATTAGCCAAAAACTAAATGAAAAGGGGATTAGAAACTTAATAAGTGCAGAGGCAGAAACAATGCAAAGCAAGATACGAAAGGCGCAAGAACAAAAAACACCTTACATGCTTATAGTTGGTAAAAAAGAGCAAGAGGCAGATACTATTAGTGTAAGACTAAGAACAGGGGAGATACACAACAATATTAGTTTAACGACGTTTGTTGAAATGATATCAAAGATTATTGAATCAAAGTCCCTAAGCCTTTGGGGGTAAACCAACACAGAAGAACAGAGTGCATAAAGTGATGCTGAATTTATTTCAGCATCTAGTAAATTACCTGACTTAAACCCTCGGAGTTTAAGTTGTTTAACGACGTAGAATAGGTTTAAAACTTATACTTCGCTTTATGTTCGGGTTTTGATATAATCATTTTATGGTTATTCCACTTGCAGAAAAGCTACGTCCACAATCACTTTCAGATTTTATTGGTCAAGAGCATTTAACTGCTTCAAATGCTCCAATTAGTAATCTTGTTAAAAATAAATCAATGTACTCAATGATTTTTTGGGGGCCACCTGGAACAGGCAAAACTACACTAGCACGGATTATTGCAAGTAATTTACAGCTTCCATTATATGAATTTAGCGCAGTCAATACCGGGTTACCTCAGCTAAAAGAGGTTTTACAATCTTCAAAGAAAACATTTCAAATTGCACTTGGAGAAACTGAGAACGTAAATAAAACTAAACTATTTTTTATAGATGAAATACATCGTTTTAACAAAGCTCAACAAGATTTTTTACTTCCTTATGTTGAAAACGGCACAATTGTTTTAATTGGTGCAACGACCGAAAACCCTTCGTTTGAAATAATTAACGCACTTTTATCAAGGTGCAAGGTCTATGTTTTTAATCAATTAGCAAGTAAAGACCTTAATCAGATGCTAGAAAGTGCTATAAAAACATTAAAATTTGGTGAATTTACATCTGAAGTAAATAAAAAGATTATTGAGTTTGCAAATGGAGATGGCAGAAAGCTAATAAACACTGTTGAACAGATAAAATATCAAGAAAAAACATTCGATAAGATTACAATTGATGATTTAACCAGAATACTTACCGAAAACAGCCTTAAATATGATCAAAACGGAGAAGAACATTACAATACAATATCTGCATTTATTAAATCAATGCGATTTTCAGATGTTGATGCAACTTTGTACTATTTAGCTCGTATGTTACAAGGTGGAGAAGATCCTAAATTTATAATTAGGCGTATGATAGTATTTGCCTCAGAAGATATTGGCCTTGCTAATCCACAGGCATTAACACTTGCAGTATCTGCTAAAGATGCAATTGATTTTGTAGGTATGCCAGAGGCGCAAATTAATTTATCGCATATTGCTGTATATCTTGCCAAATCACCAAAAAACAGAGACAGCTATAATGCTTACTTTAAAGCCCTAGATACTGTTACTCAATATGGAAACATAGAAATACCGCTACATCTTCGAAATGCACCAACTAACCTAATGAAAGATTTAGGATATGGTAAAGGGTATGGCAAAATTACCAAAAACCTACCAAAACAAATTGAAGACCAAAAATTTTATGAGGAAACATAAATTTTTAACCTAAATACATCTAATTATAGATGTATAAATAAGTATAACTTTCACCCTAAACCCTTGTGTCAGAACGAGGTCTAACCCCGCAGGTTAGACCTTTTAACATTCCATCAATTTATTAATTGACAGAAATTATATTTCGAGGAATTGAATTAATATCTAATCAGCTTGCTCTTGAGGAATTTTAATTGTATCTAATACAAACCCTATTGATATCAAACATTTTACGGTATAATATATTTAAACTTAAAAAGTAAGCAGTATAAAATTGATTAATTAGATATAATAAACACAAGATATAATAGCAAGTTTTTAAAAAATCAGCAGATAAGGGCAAAAGAGGTAAGGTTGATTGATGAAAACGGAGAAAGCGTAGGAGTAGTTAGCTTATCAGAAGCTTTAAAAAGGGCAGAAGCAGTTGGACTTGATCTAATTCAGATAACTGACAAGGCAGATATTCCAGTTGCAAAAATTCAAGAATATGGAAAGCTTTTGTACCAAATTAAGCAAAAAGAACAAAAAGGCAAGATAAAACAAAAAGGTGGGGAATCAAAAACTTTAAGGCTTAGACCAAGTACTAGTGAGCATGATATACAAAGAATGGTTGATCGAGCAAAAGAGTTTTTAGAGGGTAAAAATAAGGTAACATTTATACTAGAGTTTAAAGGCAGAGAAAATGCATATCCAGAGTTTGGGGAAGATAAAATGAAGATAATTCGAAATGAGATTGAAGATTATGCAAAAATTGAAAACGACATTACAAGAAAAGGTAGGTTTATGAATTTAGTACTAGCACCAAAGTAAGCATTGTGATATCATTTACAGCTGTTAATGACAGATAGTATTTTTCAGTTAAACACAAATAATGCCAAAGATTAAAACAAGAAAAGCAGTATCAAAAAGAATAAAGATTACAAGTACTGGAAAGTTTCTAAAGGGCAGTATCGACAATTCACACCTTAAGAGGAAAGAAGATAGTAGCAGTAAAGCAAGAAAAGCAAAATATACAGCTATATCTAAAGGATTTGCTAAGAGAATGAAAAAAATGTTACCAGGAGTAAAGTAATTAATACTTATCTATTGATTTATGCCAAGAGTAAAAACAGGGGTTGTTAGAAGAAGAAAACATAATAAGATACTTAAAGCTACAAGTGGGTTTTTTGGTGCCAGAAGTAGACTTTATAAAAGAGCAAAAGAGGCCTATTTAAAAGCAGGTGAAAATGCTTTTGCAGGAAGAAAACTTAAAAAAAGAACAATGAGAAGTTTATGGATAGTAAGAATAAATGCAGGTCTTGCAAAGCACGAAATAAAGTATTCAAGCTTTATAAACCAATTAACAAACTCTAAAATTGAGCTTGATAGAAAGATACTTGCAAAATTAGCTTTAGAAGACGAAAAAGCATTTAGTGAGGTAGTTAAAGCCGTAACAAAAAAATAATAAGGTACAATTTACCTGATTGAAAAATAGTTATCTTAAAACCTAAATGACATTAGCCGATCTAAAACAAAAAATTGATACTCATATACAAAAGATTGAAAAAGACATTAAAACTTTAGAATTAGAAGATTTTAAGAATAAATATCTATCAAAACACTCTCAGACACATAATATTATAAAATCAATTGCTGATATAAACCCAATAGATAAAAAAGAAGCAGGAATGCTAATTAATCAGTTTAAAGAATATCTAAATAATATTACTACAACAAATTTACAAACTACAACTTTAGATAATAATATTTTTGATTTTGATTATACTCTTCCTGGTATAAAGCCAGATTTAGGACACTTACACCCAACTACGCAAACAATTCGAGAGATTAACGCATTTTTTAAACATTATGGTTATAGTGTTGCAATAGGACCAGAGATAGAATCAGACGAATATAATTTTGAAAAATTAAATCTACCTAAAGATCATCCTGCAAGAGATTTACAAGATACACTATATATTAAATCACCTGAAATATTACTTAGAACACATACATCAAGTGTAGAAAGTAGAACAATGACTAATTCAACCTTACCAATTAGAGTTGTTGTGCCTGGTAAGGCATACAGAAACGAAACAGTAAATAAAAGTAACAATGCAATTTTTTATCAATACGAAGGATTAGTTGTAGATAAAGGCATAAACATGGGACATTTAAAATCAACGCTTGTAAATATGTTACAACACCTTTTTGGAAATGATGTTAAATATAGATTTAGACCAAAATATTATCCACAGGTAGAGCCTGGAGTTGGTGCTGATATTGAGTGTCCATTTTGTAAAGGAAATGGTTGTAGCATATGTAAAAATAGAGGATGGATAGAGGCTGCTGGTGCTGGAATGGTTCATACAAATGCACTAAAAGCATGTAATATTGATTCAGATATATACAGTGGCTTTGCATTTGGTTTTGGACTAGACAGATTAGTAATGGCAAAACACAAGATAACAGATATTAGAGATTTATATAGTGGTAACATGGTTTTTGAACAATAATTATGAAACTTCCGATTGATTGGCTATCAGAATATTCAGAGATAAAACATAATAATTCTCAGATTGGAGATATATTCACCTATCTTGAATTTATGCAAGACGGCCCAATAGTAGATAATGTTTTAGATCTAGAGATTAGACAAAACCGACCCGATGCACTTAGTATTATTGGGCTTGCTACAGAATATAGCGCAAAAAATAATTCTAAAATAGAGTATCCAAAACAAATTGATAATCTTAATTTTGAAAAACCAGACAAGTTAATCAATCCAAAAACTACTGATCAGATTAAAAGATTTACTGCAGTTAAAATAGATGGGGTTAAAATTGGTAAAAGCCCTGATTATATTATAAACAGGCTAACTTTAAGTGGTATTAGAACTGTAAACAATATCGTTGATATTACAAACTACGTAATGCTAGAGTATGGAATTCCAATGCATGTGTTTGATGCTAATTTACTAGGTAATAATCCACAACTAACCTTAAGAATGGGAAATACTAACGATGAGTTAGAAACATGGCTTGGAGAAAAGATTAAGATTAGTAAAAACGATATCGTAATTACTAACTCTGAAAACAAGGTTGTAAGTATAGGCGGAATAACGGGAGAAAAAAATACAGGGGCAACAGATACAACAATATCAATAATAATAGAAGCTGCAAATTATAATCAGGCCTTAATTAGAAAAAGTGCTATTGAACATAATTTACTAACAGATTCTGCAAATAGACATACTAAATTTTTACCAAGTAACCTTGTAGAAACTGCGATTAAACGCGCTTGTTACTTAATATCCGAGCTATGTGGTGGAGAAATAACACTAGCAGAGGATTATTATCCAGAGGTACAAGTTAGATTTGAAATTACACTTAACCTAGATGAGGTAGAAAGAATTGGAGGACTTAAGGTCACAGCTAACGATACAGAACAGATACTTAAAAATCTTAAGTATGACATACTAGAAAATTCTAATAATAAGATAACTGTTCAATCACCAAACCACAGAACAGACGTAACCCAGCCAGTAGATGTAATTGAGGATATTCTTAGAATAATAGGTTATGAAAATATTAAAGAACAACAGATAAACCTTGCTCCACCTGCTGACTCTACACCTGAAATTTACACTCTAGAAGACAATGTAAGAGATATTTTAGTAGGTATGGGGCTTGATGAACATATAACAGAACCACTAGTAAAATTTGATGCAGATATAACTAGGATTAAACTAGAAAATTCATTAAACTCAGAAAAAAATTCATTAAGAATTAGTATACAAGAGACACTAATCCCAGTTTTAACCAACTATATTAAACATAAACATAACAGCATTAAGTTATTTGAGGTAGGCAAGATTTATAAAACTGAAAAAGATCAAATAATAGAAAACTCAGTAGTTGGAGTGTTAATTAGTAACAGCAATAGCTATAAAAGTGCAAAAGGAATTTTAGACCTATTATTTAATAAATTAGGCTACAATAACTTTTATCTAACTAGCACCGATGATAAAAAGATTATTAATCTGATGTTAAGAGAAAATAACCTTGGCTTTATTAAATTTGCAAATAATAGGACAATCTATTTTGAGATAAATCTTGATAGACTTTTAAATATAGAAAAAGCTACAAATGAAAAGTTAATTACTAAGGTTCCGTTCGAACACGAACAGATAGTAAACCTTGTTGTAAACAAAAATATCCTATTTAGTGAGATTCAGAAAATTATAGATCAGGTAAAAAGTAATACTAAAGATATAAACGTACTATCAAACTTTCTCGAAGATTATTCTGATGAGATACTTAATAACGCAGAAAAAAAATCCTACCTATTATCTTTAAAAATACAGAGTCTTGTTTCGCCTGTCTCAAAAGAAGACTTTAAACCAATAAAAGAAAAGGTCTTAGACTTACTAAATAAAAACTTGGGTATAACTCTAAAAATTACTTGAGCTTAACCTGAATATCACCACTGCCCTCATTGCCTGCGCTATCTACTGCAACTACACTAACCTTATACTTATCACCTGTTGAACCTGAGCTAATATTTATCTCTTTTGAGTAGGGGATAGAGGTATCGTCACTACCAATTTGTACTCCATCTAAATAAAATGCAACACTGGTAACAGTATTAGGTGTTAATACATCTACCTCTATTGTAAATTTGTTAGAAACGCTGTCATCATTATGTGGACTATTAAATACTATCTCTGGTTCAGAATCATTTTTAACATTTCCGTCCCCATCAAAATATACGTCAGATACCTCGGTTGGTGGATTATATTTATCTTTATCACCGTCTGAAATATTATCCTTGATCCAATCATTAACCACTTCTTGCCATTCTGGTCGTAGAGGTACAAAGTTAAAAAATGTTCTAGTCTCAGTTTTGTCTGCCTTTTTACAAGCATCTGATGCTAGTTTGTCGTCTTCTTTACATATCTCAAGCTCTACCAAATACTTAGAGTTTGAATTTGGCTCGGTCCCCTTAATAAATACCTCAGTTTTTCTTGATCTATCTCCTTGCGGTAAACCACCTAACTGCTTATCTATCTCTTTTTCTATAACATTATCTGGCCTCTCAAATTTTTCTGCAGACTTTCCCTTTAAATATTCTGTCATAACCTTATTAAATATTGGAGCGGCACCAGCAACCCCAGACTTAACGCTCATTGGAGAGTTATCGTTATTACCAACCCATACACCAATTGCAATGCTTGGTGTATACCCAATAGTCCAGTTATCTCGAACATCATTTGTTGTACCTGTTTTTACTGCAACAGTATTATTTGGAAAGGTTAAGTAGCTATATGGTCCAAATGCTCTAAGTCTTGCATTATTATCTGAGAGCATATTAGTTAAGATATATGCCTCTTCTTCTTTAACTGCCCTAGTACCTTTAGACTGTTTCCATTGCTCTATAACTTTACCAGAAGAGTTCTCGACCTTTAAAATCGAAACAGGAGTCATATATACACCATTATTAGCAAATGTTGCATATGCATTTGTAAGCTCTAACAAAGTAACCTCCCCTGAACCAAGTGTTAAAGAAAGTCCATAATACGAGGCAGAAGAATCTAAAGATTTAATCCCCAGCTTATTTGCAGTCTGAATCATACTATCTATTCCAACTAGACTCAAAAGTTGTACAGCCACTGTGTTAATAGAATTTCCAAGTGCATCCCTCATAAAAATTGGGCCTTGATATTTAAGATCATAGTTTTCAGGCTCATAATCAGGTTGACCGTCTCCTCCTGGAAACTTTGTCTTAACATCAAAAAATATATCCCCTGCAGTGTACCCCCTTGATAAAGCTGTTATATAAGTAACAGGTTTAATAGAAGAACCAGGCTGTCTTTTAGCTGTTGCAACGTTAAATTGTCCTCCATCCTCCTCATTAAAATAATCTTTAGAACCAACCATTGCCAAAATTTCACCTGTCCCTGGCTTTATCGCCACCAAAGCACCATTTCCTACACTATAATCAGCTCCAGAAGTTTCAATCGAATCCTTAACAACTTTCTCTGCCTCTTGTTGTAAATCATAATCAAGTGATGTTGTAACTTTTAACCCACCTTTTTCAACTAACTCAGCGCCATATTTATCTTCAAGTATCTTTTTAATATACATTACAAAATGTGGTGCCTTAATATTGCTAAACTTACAATTAAACTTTAACTCTTCATTTCTTGCTACCTCTGCTTCTTCTTTTGTAATATGAATTTTTTGTTTACTACTGTCATACCAACCATTTTTCTCCATTAACCTTATAACTGTAAGCTGTCTACCTTTTGCATTTTCAGGAGAGTTACAAGGAGAATAAGTTGAAGGTTGTTGTGGCAAACCTGCAAGCAGTGCAGCCTGAGCTAATGTCAGATTATCAGCAGATTTATTAAAATAAAGATTAGCAGCCGACTCAATACCATACGCCTGATGCCCAAAGGGTGCCTCGTTTAAATACATCTGCAAAATATCATCCTTAGAGTACTTTTTTTCAATCTGCAAACTTAAGATCAGCTCTTTAATCTTTCTAATAACAGTTCGTTCAGAAGAGAGTAATGCATTTTTAGAAAGCTGTTGAGTTAAGGTAGAGCCTCCCTGACAGCTACTCTTAATAACACAAGAAACTAACCCTCTTATAAATCCCTTAACATCAAAACCATCATGCTTGTAAAAGTAACCATCCTCAGTTGCTAAAACTGCATTTATTAGATTAGGAGAAACTTTTTTGAGTGTAACTAAGGTTCTATCTTCTTCACCAAATACTTCGTATAGTAACTTTCCTTTTCTATCATAAATTTTTGTGGATTCATCAATATCACGATTTGTGAGGGTGTCGGGACTTGGAAGCTTTTTTGCATAATATGCAAAAACACTAAGACTTATTAAAAATAAAAGAACAACACCAACAATTCCAACAACTAAAAAAAAGGTTAGAAACTTTTGTTTGTTAAAGTTTTTTAAAAAACCAAACTTAACCTTTTGTATTTTATATGAACGTTTCTTTTTCGCACGTGGAGGCATACTGTTTATAATTATATAGCATTAAAAAGTTTTATGGTAGACTAAAAATATTAATATGGAAATAAATATTGACCCAATAAAAATTGAAAAAGTTTTAAGTAGAGGGCTAGACGAGGTAATAGGCTTAGAATCGTTAAAAGAAAAGATGCTAAAAGGTGAAAGAGTTAAACTATACCTAGGTATTGACCCAACTTCATCAGAGTTACATATTGGACATATGGTGCCCCTATTAAAACTAAGAGACTTTATGCAACTAGGCCACGAGGTAGTATTTTTAGTTGGTAATTTTACAGCACTAATAGGAGATACCTCTGATAAAACAAGTATGCGCCCTGCAATTACAGAAAAAGAGATAACCCAGCATTTACAATCGTACAAGGATCAGGCATCAAAAATACTTGATTTTGACAAAGTTACACTAGTTTTTAACAAAGATTGGCTAGAAAAATTAAATTTCAAAGACATCATTACACTAGCTCAAGAATTTACCCTAAAACCATTTATAGATAGAGAGCTAATTGCAAAACGACTAACTGACGAACAACCAATAGGTTTGCACGAGCTTCTGTACCCAATTATGCAAGGGTACGATGCATATTTTATGGATGTAGATTTGCAAGTGGGAGGAACAGATCAACGGTTTAATATGCTAGCAGGGCGAGATTTGCAAAGGAAAAAACGAAACAAAGAGATGTCAATTATTACTGTTCCATTGCTAACAGGTCTTGATGGAAAAAAGATGAGTAAATCAACCGGAAATGGGATTAACCTAAATGATACTGCAGTTGATAAATACGGTAAAACAATGAAAATTACAGATCAGCAAATTATTGAATACTTTAAATTGGCAACAAGACTTTCAGATACTCAGATTAATTTAATCCAAGAAAAGCTAGAAAAAAGTGAAAACCCTATGGAGATAAAAAAACAGCTAGCATTTGAGATTACTAAGCTATACGAAGGCGAAGAACAGGCAAAAAAAGCTGAAGAATACTTTCAACAAGTTGTGCAAGATAAAGTAGCACCTGATAATATAAAAATAATTAATGTTGAAAAAGATACAATTGCAATACTAGATCTAATTGAGCTAAGTGGTTTAACGACGTCAAAGTCAGAGTCCCGAAAACTTATTACACAGGGGGGGGTAAGTATAGATAACAAAAAAATAATTAATATTGGTGAATTAATTACAGTTACAGCTAATGAACAGGTACTACAGGTTGGCAAGAGAAATTTTATAAAATTTATAATTTAATTAAAATGAGATTTATACACAACCACCAAAAATGGATAATGGTAGTAATTGCAGGTGGATCAATTGCAATTGTCTTAATGTCAATATTGCCATATATTTTATAGAAATTAATGTAGTCAGAATAAGATCAGAACTATTGCTAAAGACACCGGTAGTTGAGTAAAACTTGAAATCATAATTTAAAAGTCTCTCACTACCTGCATTCTCGATTGACAAAATACTTATGACCTTAGAGACAAAAGTTAGATTTATAAAAGGAGTAGGACCAAGAAACGAGATTATCCTAAACAACCTGAATATAAATACAGTTAAAGATTTAATATTTTATTTCCCTGTAAGATATGAAAGTTATAAAAATATTACAGATCTTCCAATATTTAATGAAAAAGAGCTAATTGAGATTGAAGGAACAGTTACCTCAGTAAATAAAATTTTTACACGAAATAAAAAAAAGCTTACAAAAATCTCTGTCCAAACAAACTTTGGAACATTTGATTTAGTTTGGTTTAACCAACATTATATTGCAGACAAAGTCCAGATAGGGCAACAAGTAAAAGTAAGAGGAAAGGTCACTAAATTTAATAATAAATTTACTCTTTCTAACCCAGAGATTTTTCCAACAGAAAACTCTAACCAACTAACAGAAACTACCTTAATCCCAATATATAGCTTAACAGAGGGGATTAGTAACAAATATATAAATAAACTAATACTAAATGTAGTAAAATCTATACAAACTAACAGAACAATATTTGAAGACATTATAAAACAAGAAAACTTATTAGAGTTTAAAACCGCAATTTATCAGATCCATAATCCTGAAACATTAGATTTACTAACCCAATCAAGACAAAGATTTGGATTTGAAGAGCTATTACAAGTTCAACTTAAAGCAAAAATTATAAAAAGTGTATGGGAAAATAAAACAGGGATAGCATTAAACCAACATAAACAAAAAATACAAAAATTTATAAAAAAGCTACCGTTTACACTTACAAATGACCAACAAACCACATTAAATCAGATACTAATAGATTTAGAAAAAAGTAAACCAGCAAACAGAATAGTAATTGGAGATGTAGGTAGCGGAAAAACACTAGTAGCACTAATTGCAAGTGTAATGGCGGTATATAATAATACCAACGTTCTATATATGGCACCAACCGAGGTACTTGCTAATCAACAGTACGAGTATTTTAAAAAATTTATTAATGATCCAAAAATCAATATAAGCCTTTACACTAATTCAAAAAAAATTACACACGAAAACAACAACATCACAATTGGAACACACTCACTTTTATTTAACGAAGAAAATTTTAATAATATCTCACTAGTAATTATAGATGAACAACAAAGATTTGGAGTAGGACAAAGATCTAAACTACTAACAAGCCAAATCACACCACATTTAATAACTCTTACAGCAACGCCAATTCCACGAAGCTATGCACTAACAGTATTTGGAGAGCTAGATACAAGCTTTATAATAGAAAAACCAGGAAATAGGGTACCAATAATTACAAAAGTAGTTAAACCTGACAATAAATTAAAAGCATACCAATGGATAGATGAAAAAGTAAAAGCAGATAAAATAAAGGTATTTATAGTATGCCCATTTATTGAAAAATCAGATTACGAAGCACTTAAAAATGTAAAATCAGTAAAACAGCAATTTGAAGAGGTAAAAACATTTTTTAAAGAGCTAAAAGTAAGCCTATTACATGGAAAATTAAAAGCAAAAGAAAAAGAAAAAATTATTGAAGAATTTAGAAATGGTGATACAGATATACTAGTAGCAACACCTATTATTGAGGTAGGGATAGATATTCCAGAAGCAAGTATAATTTTAATAGAAAGTGCAGAAAGATTTGGAATCTCGTCATTACACCAGATGAGAGGTAGAGTTGGTCGAAACGATACACAAGCATACTGTTTACTAGCAACAGATTCAAAAAACACATCTTCAAGACTTAGTGCAATGGAAAAGTACAATGACGGCTTTAAACTTGCAGAATTTGACTTAAAAACAAGAGGCCAAGGAGAGCTATTTGGAACTGCGCAATCAGGATTTACAGAGCTTACAATTGCAGACCTAAGTGACACAATAAATATTGAACGCGCCCAAAAATGGGCAATTGAAATAACTAGAAACACAGCCCATAGTAATATAATTGCAGAAATCAAAAACTCAATTGACAAAATCCATCTAAACTAAAATCCCATTGCATTGTAAGATTTTTACATACCATTACCCACCTGCGGGGTGGGTAATGGCTCGGTCACAGGCTTAACTTGCTATAATAAGAATTATGTTATAAAATAAAACCATGCCTACTCGCAAATTTCCATTCATTATAGGTAACCATTATCACACATTTAATCAATTTATTGACGGTAGGCGTATATTTGCAGATCCATATTTTGCAAAACATTTTTATAATCGACTAGTTTACTATAGATCCTCTAAAACAACCCATGGCTTTGAACATTTAAAAAGATTAAACGAAGAAGTTTTGTTAAATACATTAAAAGAGGTTTCTTATGAAAAATATCACTTAGTAAAAGTATTGGCTTACAAACTAATGCCCACCCACTTTCACCTTGTTCTACAACAACTAGTCGAAAATGGAATCTCTAAATATCTTTCAAATGTAGCTAATTCATTTACTAGGTTTTACAATATTAAAACAGAAAGAAAGGGGCAAGTATTTTTAAAAGATTTTAAGGCAGTAGAAATCCTTTCAGATGAGCAATTACTTCATACAGTTAGATATACACACCTTAATGCTAGTTCTAGTGGATTAATTGATATCAGTCAGATTAGAAATCAGCCTTGGTGTTCGCATAAAGCCTATGTCAGTAATTCACCGGATAAATTAGTAGATACAAAACCAATCTTAGACTATTTTAAAAGAGATAAACGCGAGTTTGAGAAATTTGTACTGGACAATGCAGAGTATCAAAAAGAGCTAGAGATGTTAAAATATTTAGAGGAATTTTAAAAACCAAGCCTGAGCCTTGTCACAAAGCCATTACCCACCCCGCAGGTGGGTAATGGCTTATTAGGAGTGTCCCAAACACTTGTATCACTGCTGAAAAAATATAATACTATTATTAACTATGAGAATTATTACAGGACAATCTAAGGGTAGAACTATCCTAGTTCCAAACATTCCAGAAATTAGACCTGCACAAGATATTGTGCGTCAATCTATTTTCAATATTATTGGGAGTGATATTCAGAATAAAACTGTACTTGACCTATTTGCAGGATCAGGTAGTTTTGGTTTAGAAGCATTAAGTAGGGGAGCAAGCTGGTGTGATTTTGTTGATATTGATCCAAGGTCAGCTCAGACAATTACAAAAAACTTAGAGGCACATAACTTTGTTGAAAAATCGAAAGTATATAGAATGGATTCACAAAAATTTATAGGAGAAACCCCAAATACCTACGATTTCGTATTTTTAAGCCCTTATTATAACGAAGGCTTAGTTAAACATATACTTAAAACTTTATGCATTGTTGTTAATTCTAGTGGAGTAATTTTTTATGATCATTTTAAAAATATAGTTGTTCCAGATTCAGTTGAAGGAGTTGATGGCAGTATTTTGAAAGTAATTGATACAAGAATTTTTGGAAGTACTGCAGTTAGTACCTTGACTAAACAATAACTTTTCTATAGAATTTATCGCCATGCCACTACCAAAGCGAAAAATATCAAAAAGCAGAAGAAATAACAGAAGAAGCCATCATTCATTAACAGGTGTGCAGGTGAAGGATTGTATGGGTTGTAAAGATAAAGTAAGACCTCATACAACATGCCAAAACTGCAATACTTACAATAAGTAATAAATAAAGTAAGTGAATTAAAAATTGAAAAATAACCTGCAAGTTAACAAATCTGATCCTAGGCATAAAGCAAGGGAAGTGACCCTTGCAGCTTTGTTTGCTTATTCATTTAACTCTACTCTAAAACAAGATCTAAATTATTTTAAACAAGAGCTTGAAATTACAAACTCTGATGATAGTTTATCAAAATTTTTATTTAATGGTGTTGTTAGTAATATTCAGTTATTAGATGAAATTATCTCTTTTTGTGCCCCAGAGTGGCCACTAGACCAAGTTTCAAAGCTTGACTTAACTTGTTTAAGACTTGCTGTTTTTGAGATGACGATTGCAAATAATGCTCCACCAAAAGTTGTAATAAACGAGGCAGTAGAGCTCTCAAAATCATTTGCAAACGATTCTTCTGGTAAATTTGTAAACGGAGTGCTTGCAACAGTTCTTGAAAACTATAGTATTACGAAATAAATTAGTAACTACTTGTATTACAAAAAATATTAGTTTAACTTAAACCTTATGGAAATAGAACAGATAATTACAGATATAAAAGACTTAATTTCACAGGTTGCAGCAGTATCAGTCTCTGATATTAGTGTTACAGAAAATTTTGAAGCAGATCTTAATATTGATGGAGTTGAAAAAGCTAAAATATTAAATACACTCGCCGAAAAATACGAAACAGAGTTTGAAGATGTAGATGTACACACTATACATACTGTACAACAGTTAATTGATATAGTATCAGATAACTTAGGAGTAATTTAATATGAATTTTGATAATCACATAGACTGGAAAGAGTTACAAGATAAATTAGAATATAAAATAAAAGATAATAATATTTTTTTAGAAGCATTAACTCACCGTTCATTTTTAAATGAGAACAAAAATTATCCTAACTCTAGCAACGAAAGGCTAGAATTTTTAGGTGATGCAATATTACAGTTTTTAATCTCAGAAGAGCTGTTTAACACGTATAAAAATGAACCTGAAGGAAAGCTTACAAATTTTCGGGCAGCTATTGTAAATACAGTATCACTTGCAGAAGATGCATTAAGACTTAACCTTGGTAAATATCTTTTAATGTCAGTTGGAGAAGAACAAACTGGTGGTAGAACAAGGGAGTATATACTAGCAAATACTTTTGAGAGTATCTTAGGAGCAATTTATCTGGATTCAGAAGATATCTCAATTTGTAGAGAGTATCTTCAGGTCAATTTATTCTATAAAATTAATACTACAGTTGAAAATGATCAGTATCGAGATAGTAAGAGTACCTTACAAGAGCTAACACAAGAAAAGCTTAGCCTAACCCCAATCTATAAAATTATTAAGTCAGAAGGACCAGATCATGATAAAACATTTAAGGTTGGAGTATATATAAATTCAGAGTTACTTGCAGAAGGAAATGGGCCAAGCAAACAAAAAGCAGAACAAGAAGCGGCAAATAATGCGCTTGAAACTTTCAGGTAGATTTACTAATTTCAACAAACTATTGTGAAAATGGCTATATTAGTTTAAAATCTGTAACTGTCCAGTAATAATTTGGTGAAAATTTATGGTAAAAATTAGGTTAACAAGAACAGGTAGAAAAAACTTTCCAAGTTATAGAATTGTAGCTATTGAGCATGCAAAGAAAAGAGATGGGGAAAATATAGAAATTTTAGGTTACTACAATCCTTCAAAAACTCCTGTAGAGCTTGAGATAGACAAAGGTAAGGTTGAAGAGTGGGTAAAAAAAGGAGCACAAGTAAGTGATACAGTTAAAGAGCTGATAAATGGAACATATAAGTATGTAAAATATGAACCAAACTCAATAAGCTCCAAAGAGCAAAGCAATCCCGAAAAAGCAGAAGAACCTGTGGCAACTAAAGAATCAGTTGAACCAGAAAAGGTTACCAAGTAATATGAAAGACTTAATTACCTTTATTATTACAAATATTGTTAAGAATAAGGAGAAAGTTAATATTATTGAAGAAGCTACTACTACTGCAGATAATAGAAAAACTTTTTCTATTAGTGTTGCTAAAGATGATATGGGTACAGTTATTGGTAAGTTCGGCAAAACAATTAACTCAATTAGAAACATTGCAAAAGCAAAGTCAATAAAAGATAATACATTTGTTAATATACAGATTAAAGAAAGTGACTAAATGCAGTTTGATATAATTACTATTTTTCCTGAACTTTTCAATGCTTTTATTACAACCTCTGTTATCAAAAATGCAATATCAAAAGATATTATTAAGATTAATACTCATAACCTTCGTGATTACACTACATTAAGACATAAACAGGTTGACGACACACCTTATGGTGGGGGAGTTGGGATGGTATTAATGGCAGAACCTATTATAAAAGCAGTTAGAGCAATAAAATTAAAAGATAAAAAAAGCCATGTAATACTTTTATCTGCAACTGACAATTTTTTTAACCAAGATAAAGCACTCAAATACTCTAAAAATTATGATCAGATAATACTAATCTGTGGACGTTATGAAGGCGTAGATGAAAGGGTTAAGCAAACTGTAGTTGATGAAGTTGTATCAATTGGTGAATATATTCTTACAGGTGGAGAGCTTGCAAGTATGGTTATTATCGAAGCAACAAGCAGAATGGTTAATGGGTTTTTTGAGAAAGAAAATGTATTATTAGATGAATCATATACTAATGGTAAAATTATCGAGTACCCACAGTACACTAAACCTGAAACTGTAGATAATATAAAGGTTCCTTCGGTATTATTATCAGGAAATCATCAAGAAATAGCAAATTGGAAAGATAAAAATAAGATAAAGTTTAGTTAGAGAAAGGATCTAGCTTACCAATACCTGTATTTGGAACATCTACATTATACTCGTTTTGTCCTTTAAGAAAGTCCAGCACCTTACTAAAATTTCCATCGGTTAGGTTAAAATTAAGTGGTTGTTCAGCAATTGGCTGAGCTTGAATAGCGGCAGAGTAAGCAGTAATTGCGAAAGATAGGTTAACTAGAGCCTCTTTTTTCTCATCAGAGCTTGAATTACTTGCTAATCTAACATTATCTATATTCATAATTCTAAGAGATCCTTCTAAATTGCGAACAAATGTTTTAATAGCATTATAATCTCCAACTGCTGAGCCCTGTATGTATACAAGCTCAATTGTTGATAGACCATTTGTAGCTAAGGTACTTTTTTCACTAGTTGGAGCAGTTCCACTATATGTTAAAGACTTAAGATCTACACCAGAGACTTTAGATATTTCTTGAACTAGTGTCATAAATTGAGGAACTGTTTGCTCAGTTGGAATAGCCTGTGTTAACACTACTGAATTTTCATCAAGAGCATTCTCAACAGATGAAAATTGTTTTAAAATACCAAATTTTTCAGTTAAGATATTATTTTTTTCTTCTTTTTCTTTAACAACTGCAATATTTTTATAATACTCTTGTGCTTTAGGAAAAGTTATAAATATTACAACTAATATTCCTGTTAGGAATAATACTATAGGAATTATCATGAATTTAACCTTATCTAGATTAATACCAGAAGAATTTTTCCCAAGTGTAACATCTTTAAAATCTACATTTTTTTTCTCTTCAGTATTATTAGTAACAGGTTCAGGCTTTTTAATCTCTTTTGCTGTACCTTCAACTTCGATATCACCAATATTATCTTTTATCTCGTTATTACTTATCTTATTTAAGTCTGGTATATTATTTGATTCCATTTTTAATAGGGTCTGTTTCCTGAATATTTTCTACTTTAGGTTTAGTAGTTTGAAAAGCAGGGTTTATTAACCCTAAAGCATTTATATACGAATTTATATTATATGTAACCGTTCCATCGTTACCATTTAACGATATATTACTTATCTCTGCATCGACAAATACCTTGTTTTTTTCTTTCTGTTTTAAAGAACGGGTAAACTTAGTTAGCTCGTTGTAATTATTTGCCGATCCTTGTAACCTTACTGTTTCCCCTTCAATACTAAGGCTAGATATATCAACCTGGCTTGGCACAACTAATTTTAACTCTTCTAATAAATCTGAGTAATTAGCACGTTTTGACATAATATTGCCAATTAACTCTGCTCTAATCCCTAAAACTAATATTCTTTCTTCAGTAGATTTTAATGCTGTTATTTCAGAAATAATCTTAACTTTATTATCTTCAAGTTTATTAATATGAGATTGTTGAGTTAAAAGTAAAGAGTATACTATAGCAATTGAGGCAATACTTATTAAAATAACCCCTAAACTAAAGTACAAAAACCCTTTGCTTGCAGATTTAAATTTTCTTTCTTGGATTATCTCTCGTGGTACTAAATTAATATTAGTTTTAGGCATGGTCAGGTTTTATTTTAAAGCTACTCCGATTGCAGTTGCAATCTCAACTCCAAGTTCATCTCTTTTATTATCAGGGATATTTACACTATAGTCAATCTTTAACCAAGGATTTCCTAGTATAACTTCTACATCAACATTAGATGCTAAGTTATACAGTAAATAAGGCATCTTTGCACTTCCACCAACTAATACTATTCTCTTTACACCTAGAGCATGTTTTGATTTATAATATGCGATTGCTCTTTTAATTTCTGACACTATTACATCAAACATTGGCATGATTGCTTTTGCTATCTTTCCTTCTAACTCTGTATCGTTAAGCCCATAATTTCTTTTATATTCTTCTGCTTGTCCATCTGAAAAATTCATATCTTGAACTAAAGCTCTTGTCATTGCTTTTCCTGCTGTCGTAATTGTTCTTGTAAATCTAATACTTCCTGCTACTGCTATTGTTATATCTGTAGTTGTATTTCCTATCTTTACTATCATTGTAGGAACTGTTGCATCTTGTTCTTGGACAACTGCTCTAACTACAGCAAAGCCTTCAGGTTCAATGTCTTGAACAATTAACCCCGCACCAGATATAATATTTAAATATCTATTAACCTCAACTTTAGATGCAGCAACTATCATAACTTCCATCTCTTTGTCTGTTGTTGAAACTACAGAGTAATCAAAGTTAACATCATCCATTGATAATGGTATGTATTGTTCAGCCTCAAATTTAATAGCGCTAGCAAGCTCTTTCTCTTTTAGTTTAGTAATCTTAATAACCCTTGAAAATACAGCGTATTCAGGTAGTGCTATATTTACCTTATTAGTTTGGAACTTAGATTCATGAACTATTTGTTGTAAAAAATGAGTAAGCTTGTTTATTTCAGAACTTTCATTTGAGGTAGTATTAATATCTGGAATATCAGCAATCTTATAACTAACCAGTATAGGTTTTCCTTTTTCTGGTTTTTCAAGTTCAACAATTTTAACTGACATTGTACCAATGTCTAAACCTAATATTCTTTCCATAGTAGTTCAAAGCCTGAATTGTGAATTATAAATTTAGGCAGTTTATAGTTCATACCAGTAAGTACTGTTCTCAATAGTTGATACTAACCCAGATGCATTAAAAAGTAAATTAAGACTATAATTAAAAGTTTCAGAAGGGTTATCTAAGTTAGCTTTTCCTTTTAAACTCCTACTTAATACTGTCTTATCAGCAACAACACCCCCATTAATAATTAGTGCTTTGTTAGAACTGCCTGTATCAAAAACTCCATCTATTATAAAAAACCCAGATATATTTTCTACACTATTTGATACATTAAGATTACCAGTTACGAGCATTATTAAACAGCTACTACTATCTTTTAAAATTAGATCTTTTGAGATTGTTAACGATCCATCAATTGCTACTAATGTACATATCGTCTTATTGTCATAATTATTAATTGTTTTAATATCTAATGTCATATTTCCCACAAACTTATATTTTCCGTCAGTTTCAGGTAATTTATTTTCAGGAAGCGTAATAAGTGTATTTTCTGATATATAATACTGCGCACTAGTATTTACACTAGAGTTATAATTCTTTATCTGAATATTAGGCATTGAATTTACACCAACAATATCACCACTAGAATGCACATACCCATCAACAAGAGCAGTGCTGTTAAATTGTATCGAGTGATTAGAAGCTACATCAAAATTTGTGGCATATATCCAGGGCGAATTAATACTAAACTCAGGGCTAATTGCTTCATTACCTGCAATATCTTTAGCCTTAAATCTAATTTTTTTATCCTGAATCCAATTTGAGTTACAAAAATTAATTGCTGGAGTTACAATATGTGCTTTAGTTGGTAAAGTTATATATGAAACAGTAGGGTTTCTCCATTGATCAAGTAAAAATGGGCTACTACAACTTTTAAGATCTGTATATACACCCCAACCAATACCCTCAATGTAATACTGAAACTGTCCAGAAATTAAGTCAATTCCTGAAGTTACGTCAGTTACATCTATTGATAAAATTAATGTATGATCATTTCCTGATTGGGTATAATCAAAGTTTTGCCAAGTAGAAGGTGGCGCAATATCAATCTTAAATGAAGAATTATTTGTTTGTTCAATATTCCCTGCCTGATCTTGTGCAAAATAATTTATATTATGCACACCCTCTTCTGAAACATTAAATGAGATCGAAGACTCTGAGGTAATCTTTCCTAAATATAGGCTATCAAAGTACGAATCACCCCAGCCTAGGCTATATAAATTAACAAATAGCCCTTGTGTACCACTTGGTGTTGTAAAAGTCTTATTTAGGTAAGTAAAATTACTCTGATTATAGTATGAGGGTGATCTATAAATTAACTGATTTTGACCATTAACTTTTGCCATTATCTCGTAATTAGTACCAAAACCAATTATCTTAGTTTTTAACCATGCTGAAAAAAAATACGTCTCAAATGAGCCTGCAGTTACCATATAACTAGCATTAGTCATATAATTAACTGGCCAGATATTAGATTTAAACCTTAATGAATAAACTCCATCTACACTATAATTTGGAGAAACATAAATATCAGATGAATATGTAGGCCTATCCCAATAAAATGGAATATAATTGTGGTGCTCTTCAAACGAGGGGTTATCAATTAAATTTACACTTGCCTCAACAAGTTTTTCCACCGTAGATTTGCTATCTAAAATATAGCTAATTTTTGCAACACCAGAATCACTATCTGATGAGTTAATAAGTAAATCTACACTCTGGTTATACCAACCATTTTGCCCAGTAGAGGATGGTGGGTCTAAAGTAAGAGTTGAGATTGGAGAGGTAGTATCTGATGCAAAAACCTGATTAACACAAACAAAAAATAATGATGTTAAACATGTAGTAAGAATTAATAAGAACTTCATTGTATTGTTTATTTTGTCAAAGGTACCGTCTCGGAACCTGAGTAAAGAACAAAATCAAAAATGGCTGGTAAATGCTCGCGAGTTTTAATAACCTTAACCTTTCTTACAGAGCTATTTTTCCTTGATTCAGGATCTAAAACATTAGCACAAGTACAGCCTGTAGAATAAATATCAAATCCTTGACCATTAGAAGGGAAGGTTCCTGAACTTGCAGTAATAACTACATCTTTGGCATCAAAGTAAAGTGGTTTTATTCTTATTATTTCTGTTCCAGTTGATAATAAAATTGCAGAAGTAGAAACTATAGCTCCATTTAAACTAGTTACTCCTGGTAAAGCGTTACTGCCTTGTTCAGAGTTAGATTTAGAGCTTGGATTATAGGCATACTTTTTAACCTTATAATCCAAACCATCTTTATATATTTCGGTTACTAAAATTGACGCATAGTTTGTAGATGTACTTCCATTCCAGCTTACAGTTATATTCCCCGTCATATCTTTTGTACTTATCTCTAACACTGTATCTTTTTCAAGAGAATCCATTATATATGTATCTTTTCCACCTTTAGAACTTACCTCTAAATAATAACTCTGAACATAAGGTGCATCAACTTCGGTAGAAAGTTTTTCTTGAAAGAAACAGTCAGGTAAACTACTCTTAACCCCAGCTAAAGTTAATGGAATTGCACCACTGCTAACAAAAGGAGCTCCTAAATTAGGTATAGCAGATTCATTATCCCTTGTTGTTGTAGTTAATAAACATTTTGTAGTATACGTGTTAATTGTGCTCGCACCTAAAACCTTCTCAACTCCTGATTCGGATATTGCAAGTGCTTTTATGCTTGACTCTTGATCGGTAATGTTTCTGGTTGATCTTGTTACAAAGTTAGCTGCAGTAAGCCCCGCAGCAAGTGCAATAACGCCAATAATTATTGATATTATTAAGATTGCACCTTCGTTATTTTTTGGAGTTAATAATTTCATAGCAGGTTATTTTTCTTAATTAATTCTATCATAACTACCACGCAGAACAATAGATGTTCTTAACCTAGCGTTAGCCCCAACCACCTTTAAATCGTTTGGGGTATTCGCATCCTGAGTAAAAGGTATAACAGTTAAATATATTACTAATAACTTAGGTGTTGACTGGGAATTTTTTAAAATAAAAGCTGAATATTTTTCTGATCCCTCAGAAGAAACAAGCTTATACTTTTTAACACCCGAGCTAGTCTCAAATAAATTTTCTGTCGTAATAACTGGTGGTGAGCCTGATATAGTTGTTATTCTAGTTAAACTCTCTCCAGATATTACATATTTAATAGTTTTACCCTCAAGTGTTAATAGCATTTCTTGGTCACCGACTAAAGTAATATTACTAGCATTTATGGCATCTGTTTTAATCTTATTTAATATCGCATTTCCCTCTTCTTGTATATTTACAATAGTACTTGATTTATTAAAAGCTCTAAATATTGTAAAAAGTAAATCTCCTGACACTCCAACTAAAATGCCAATTAAAGATATTGTTACTAATAATTCGATTAAAGTTATCCCTTTGTTATTTATCTTCTTCATCTTGATAGTGTAGTTGTAATTACTACTTTTTTTCCAACAATACCTGTATCATTCCCGTTTTCCCACCAAACTGTAATTCTAAAATCTGTATTCCCTTTATTAACGGTATCAATATTTATTACCTCAATTTTACGTTTAAAATAGGGCTCTACTGCATTAGCACAAGTAGTACTAATAAATACCCCAGTTTCATCATCTTTAACAGGATCTTGACAACCATTCTCCTTTTGAGTGGCAGTTCCTACACCCGCACCTATTACGTTTTTTGTAGTTTTTAACTGCCAACCAGTATCTGGAACTGCACTCATGATTATTATATAATTACCAACTCCTGTATCGGTACTGTTTGTCAGATCTTTAAAACCTTGCTGATCAACATCTCTGTAATACCTTATCGCTTCTACAGCTTCTTGTGCAAACCGTAATGCTCTTGATTTATTATTACTTTCCGACGCCTTTTTTAGGGTAAATATACCCATAGTTGCAAGAGCAACTATAATTATCGCGATAATACCAACTGTAATAACCATCTCGATTAAAGAAAATCCCGAGTTATTATTTTTATGTACAAGATGTAATTGATCTAGTTTCATCATATGAAATAGTACCCGATGAGGATACATTTATTACTGTGCAAGTATTTGTTAGCTTTGTGTTCTTAACTTTTATCTGAACTGATGCACCTAAATTAGCACCAGAACATGAACCAGCTAACAATACCCCTGTGTTTTTCTGAAAATATAATTCCTGACTTGAGGTAAATTGTAAATTAGCGGGCTTTAAAGTATCTGTAAAAATTGCATTAACTGTATCTGAACATTTATAAACACTATAAGTGCCTGTTGATCCTGTAACCTTAACAACCCAGCCTGTACCCTCTATAGATGTTTGAGCCTTTACATTTGCTCTTCTTATATCAGTTAGTATCTGTTGTGCGCCATTTTTTAGCTCTTGCTCACGGATTTTATTTAAATAATTAGGGATTGCAATAGAGGTCATAATTGCAATAATACCAACAGCAATTAAAAGCTCGACAAGAGTAAAACCTGTATCTGAGTTTGGCAGTCTTTTCATTAGTAATAGTATATTCTAGGATTAAACTACAATCAACTAAACGCCCCAGTGCCGGCTTAAAAACTTATGTAACTGTAACCCCCATTACTACATTGAATAAAGATTATCTATACATTAAGTAGCTCTCGCAGGTTGACGTTCTCATATGATAACTATATTTATAGTCAATCGAGAGTGCAGGTAGTGAGAAGCACTAAATTTATGATTTCCAATTACCCTCAACTACCGGTACTTAATTGTAGATAATTTTATTCAAACATACCTCCGACGTAGGTAACTTACAATAACAGTGTCAGGTTATCTCCAACCTCATAAAGATTTTCATTATTTCCATTATCATTTTGCATAATATCACTAGAGTATTCAAGTTTTACATTAAGCTCATAACTTATATCATCTCTAGTATATGTATAGATATACTCCCCACTATTAATTGGGTCAGTTGGTAAAAATTCCATTATCTTAGACATATTTTCGTTTAACCAACCATTACTTGCATTAGAAATATCAGCTCCACTAATAACTGCAATATTTGAGTACCTTACAGCACCTTTAATATCTGGATAGATATGATTATCCGCCTTAAACTCTTCAAATGCTTCACGCAACTTTATAATATCTGCAAGTCTACGCTGATCTCTAGCTTTTTTTCTATTTTCTAATGGTGAGATATAAATAATTACAGAGGTAACAAGAACAAGAATAATTCCAAACACAACTAAAATTTCAATAAGTGAAAAACCTTTAGAATTTAAAAGGGGCTTTGTAAGCATTGTACTGTAGTCCCATCAACATAACTACAACCAGTATCAGTATAATTAACTTTCACATTAGTAATATCTAGCGCTGTAGTTTTACCTGATTTTGTACAAATTTTATAAGTTGAAACTGGAGTTCCTTTTGTTAGATAACAATAGGCTGTTGGTGTTTCGTCTGTAAGTAAAGCAGCATCACTTATATAACTAGGCGATAAAGCACCTAAAGTTGCAGGATAACTCTGCTTATCGCTATAGTAAAACTCTAAAGCACTAGTTAAAGTTCCAAGCTCACTTAAAGACTTTGTTTCGTTTGCATCTGATCTTAGCTTTGTAGGGTTTAGGAGCATTATAGTAACTGCAGTAAGTATCAACATTACAGAAACAGCAATTAAAAGCTCGACTAGGGTAAAAGCAGTATTATTTATGTAAGCAGGTTTGTGTACCATAACCAGATATAATCTCCTAAAAAATATGTTACCACAGTTGCAATAACTATAAAAGGACCAAATGCAATTTTCTCCCCAAAGTGTTTCTTATTACTTATTATTAAGATAATTCCAAAAACTGCACCTAAAATAAATGCTAAAAATGTACCAATTAACATTTGCGGAAAGCCCAAAAAAATTGAGATATAAAATGATAACTTTACGTCCCCTCCACCCATTCCTCTGCCTTTAGTAACTGCGTATAAAAAGTAAAAAAACAGATAAATAAGCACTGCTCCAAGTAAAGTAAATAGTAAAGGAGAAAAATAATAGATTACCTGATCCTTAAAAAACCCAACCTGAATTAAATATTTGCCTAATCCATCATTTTTAAGCTGAAAGTATAAAGTAATAAGCTTATATGCAGTTAATGAAAAGTTAAATACAAGAGTAAATATAGCTCCAATTAATACATAAATATTAGGAATAACCTGAAACTTGTAATCTGCCAAAAATATTAGATAAAATAGACATAAGTTAACAGTAACAAAAATAAAATTAAGATAATTTTCAAGATTTAAAAAATTATTATTTATAGTTAAGATAAAAACTGATAAAAAAATTAAGCCAATACTTAATTCGTAATACAGATAACGATAGGGGACTTTAGCTTTGCAATTTGAACATTTAAACCTTGAGGCAATTAATGAAAATATTGGAATAAGCTGGGTAACTCTTAAAGCCTTTTTACAGCTATCACACCTTGAACGACCAAGTAAGTTTTTCAATTTAACGACGCCACTCTTATCAAGCCTATCGTTTAGGACTCCAATAAAAGAACCAAAACTTGCACCTACAACAAAAATAAGTAAGTAAACTAACAGTAGATATATTTCCATTTTAGTATTGTAATACAATTTAACTTTTTCAGGTACAAGAAAGAGGGGGGTTACCCCCTCTTTCTAAAAACTAGATATAGTTTTGTCTTAAATCAACTGTTATGGTGTTACAGGTAATGCTGTTATTCCTGTTCCAATCTCGTAAAAGTCAGCTTCGTTTCCTCCATCTACTGCATACTTTGGTTTAAAATCTTCAGTTTCAAAGTGTGTTTTTACCTCAAAAACTGTTCCATCTGACTCATACACATATTGATAATCTACCCCAACTAGTGTTGCTGAAGAAGGGTCTAAAGGTAAAGCAGGTAAGTACTTACTTATCCCAAGTTTACCTGTAGGAACCTCTACTTTTACCCAACCTATAGTTATACAAGGTGTTCCTGTACAAGATGTTAGTGCTACATTTGGATCAGCTGTAGCGCCTGTAACAGAAGCTTGTACAACAGGACCATTAGTATTTGACAGTGCAATCTCTTGATCTGCAAGTGCTAGGTTTATTCCATCTCTTACTGTGCTTATGTCGTTCATTCTTTTTGAGTCCCTTGCCTTTGCAGTAAGCTGTGCTGGGTTAATCGCAACAAGAACTGCTCCTGCAATAATACCTATAATAACAATTACAACTAAAAGCTCGATAAGTGTAAATCCTTTGTTTTTCATAATATTTTTCACCTCCTTATTCTATTTGTTAATACTAAGTTTCAAACTACTTTACTCAGGTACGCATGTTAATACTGCTCCTGCTACTCCTCCTCCAACAAATGATCCATCAACATCATATTTTGCTAATAGTTTAAAGTTTTTAGAAGTAGGTACAAAACAAATTCTAACTAGGTTATTTTCTGCTCCAACTGAACCTGAAGGAAGATAAACAAACACCCTTAAATCCTTTAAAGAAGTTCTTCTAGCAAACTCTGGCTTTAGTTCGTTAGTTCCAACTAAGCTAGCACCATCAGAATCTCCAGTTGCAACACCAATCCAGGTCATAGCAACACCTAAAGCTGTGGCTGCAGTTGTAGGTGCTGCTACAGTTGGAATAGTTGCACCTGTAACTTTATCCCAAGGGTACTTTTGAAAAGTAACAAAATACCTTTCTAAAGCGTTTAATAGCTCGGCTGAGTCTGATTTTTTACCTTGATCTGTTGCTTTGTTAATCTGTTCTATTGGGTTAATAGCAGAAAGAATTGCTACGGATAAAATACCAATAATAACAATAACGATCAAAAGCTCGATTAATGTGAATCCTTTGTTTTTTCTTATCATTTATGTATTTCACCTCCTCTCAAAAATCCTACGTTTTTTTGTGTAAGGAGTAAATTAAAAATATATGAGTATTTAATCTGAGATAATAATAATTGTATGAAATCTTGGCAGTTTTTCATGTTTAAAAGCTACTTGTTAGTTTATATATTGGTGTTATTACAGACAAGATTAAAGTACCAACCATTAATCCTAACATAACCATAATAATAGGTTCTAATGCTGTTGACAAGTTTTTTACAGCCTGATCAGCCTCTGATTCAAAATAAGATGAGGTTTTTGATAATACTTCGTCGATTTTTCCAGTTCTTTCTCCAACTGCAATCATTTGACCTATTATAGGTGGAAAGTATTTAGAAGAAATAATTGGTTCACTAAGTGGAATTCCCTTTTCAACCTTTCTACTTGCTTCAAATACCTCTTCTTGAAAATATACATTGCCAAGTGAGTTAGCTACAATTTGTAATGCATCTACAATACTGACTCCAGATTTCATAAGAAGTGAGAGTGTTCTTGTAAATTCTGTGTATATGCCAAGTTTAGTAATTTTAGAAAAAACTGGTATTTTTAATGCGATTTTATCTAATGTGTACTTTCCTGTTACTGTTCTTTTAAAATACGAAAATGCAACAACAAAACCTACTACCCCAATAATTATAAAAATCCAATAGTTAATTACAATGTTAGATATTCCAATAAGAATTTGAGTTGGGAGTGGAAGTTCAATATTTAAAGAATCATACATATCGGTTAGTTTTGGAATTACAAAAACTACCATAACAATCATGACACCTGTCATTGCGATAACAACAATCATTGGATAAATCATTGCGCCTTTAAGTTTAGATTTAAATGATCTAGATTTTTCTAGCTTTTCGGCAAGTCGAATTAAGATATCGTCTAAGTTACCCGATGCCTCTCCAGCAGTGAGTAGCGATATATATGTTGTGTCAAAAACATCAGGATACATTGCAAGTGCATTTGAAAAAGAATTTCCTCCACTAACATCAGCCTGAACTGATTGAATTATAGTTTTAAATTGTGGGTTTTGAATTTGCTGTTTTAAGATATTTAACGACTCGCTAAGTGATAACCCCGCCGAAATCATTGTTGCAAGCTGTCTTGTAAAGTTTACAACCTCATTTAATGAAACTCCTTTAAGCCCTGAAAGTAATGAATTTAAAGAGAATCCTCCTTTTTCTTCATCAAGTGAAATTAAGGTTAAGTTTTGGGATTTTACAAGTGCTGCAGCTGATCTTTGACCATTTGATTCAACCACACCACTTTGCACTTTTCCATCTATTGTTCTGGCAAGATACTTAAATTTCATAATTTACCTTTTAGAGATTAACCTGGCAAGTTCGTTTGGTCGTAAGGTATGTAATTGAGCCTCTTCGTACGATACAAAATCTGCATCTACAAGCTGTGCAAGTGATCTATCTAACGAAACCATACCCATATCAGCACTTGTCGCAATTACGTTATCAAGCTGGTGTGTTTTATTTTCTCTAATTAAGTTTCTAACTGCAGAGCTACCTTTTAACACCTCAATTGCAGGGTAACGGGATCCATCTTTTCCTACTACTAATCTTTGTGAAATAATCCCCTCAATAACTACAGATAACTGGGTTCTAACCTGAGATTGTTGGTGTTCAGGAAACACATCTATTATTCTGTCAATTGTTTGAGATGCTGAATTAGTGTGTAATGATGCAAATACTAGGTGTCCAGTTTCTGCAACTGTTAAAGCTGCCGATATAGTATCAAAATCTCTCATCTCTCCAACCATAACTACGTTAGGATCTTCTCGTAGTACTGATTTTAAAGCTCTATCCCAGCTCATTGTGTCTTGAAACATTTCTCTTTGCTGAATAATACAGTTTTTATGTTGGAATATATACTCAATTGGATCTTCTATCGTAATTATGTTCCTTTTATACTTATTATTCATATCTTCAATCATGGCTGCAATTGTTGTTGACTTTCCTTGTCCTGTTGGGCCTGTAACTAGTACTAATCCCTGAGGTAAGTCATTAAATTCAGCTAAATAATCAGGCAGATGCAACTCTTCTAGGCTTGGAATTTTAAATGGAATTAAACGAAGTGCTAAAGATAGTGATCCTTTCTGAAAAAAGGCATTTGCTCTAAACCTGCCGATTGATTTATATGAAAACGAAAAGTCTAGCTCTTTTTCTTGAAGTAATATACCTTTTTGCTTCTCGTTAACTAAGCTATATATTAACATCTCTACCTCTTCGGCAGTAAGTTTATTTATCCCTTCAATTGCACTCAATTTATCAGAAACTCTGATCATTGGAGGGACATCTGACAGAATATGCAAATCAGAAGCTTTTTCTTGAATAACCTTATCTAGTAGGTCATTTATTGTGTAGTTCATAGACAGTATTTCAAATTAGTATATATTATTTTATACGTTCAATCTAGTAAATTTAATACTTTATTTACTCCCTTGCAACTCTTAGTACCTCTTCTATTGTGGTTTGCCCTTCTAGCGCTTTCATAACACCATCTTGCATTAATGTAACCATCCCTTCTTCTACGGCTTTTTTCTCTATCTCTCCGGATGATTTATTATTTAACATTAACTCTACAATTGTTTCTGAAATCTCCATAACCTCGTACAACCCCATCCTACCTTTATATCCAGTTGAGCCACAAACATCACAACCTTTTCCTCGGTATAATGTAATATCGCCATCACTAACCTTTGTTGATAGTTCACTCTTATTACCCTCTAAAATCTCTCTTACCTGCTTTGCCATTGCTTCTGGGGCTATATACTCTTCTTTACAAGATGAGCAAACCTTTCTAACTAATCTCTGGGCTAAAGAAACATTTAATGTTGATGCAAGTAAAAATGGCTCAACTTTCATGTCTAGCATTCTGGGTACTGCACCTGCTGCAGAGTTTGTGTGCAATGTAGAAAGTACAGAGTGACCAGTTAAGGCTGCATTAATTGCCAAAGATGCAGTCTCACTATCTCGAATCTCACCTACCATTATAATGTTTGGATCTTGACGTAAGATTGATCTTAACCCCGAAGCAAAGGTTAATCCTGCTGCATTATTAATCTGTACCTGATTAACCCCTTCGATTCTAATCTCAACTGGGTCTTCTAGGGTAATAATATTCACTCTTGAGGTATTAAGTCTTCGTAAACAGGTAGCTAATGTAACGGTTTTTCCCGAACCTGTTGGTCCTGTAACTAAGATAATTCCGTAAGGTTTTAATAACGCCTCTTCTAATCGTTTAAGTGAAACACCTCGCAAACCTAAGTCTTTTAACTTAAGTGTCGAGCCTGTATCTCTAAGTAACCTAATTACTACCTTTTCACCAAATGCAGTTGGAAGGGTAGAAACACGAAGATCAATCTCCTCATCTCCAACCTTAATCTTAATTCTTCCATCCTGAGGTAGCCTTTTTTCATCTATCTTAAGATTTGCCATTATCTTTATTCTTGCAATTAAAGAGTCGTGTACTTTTTTAGGAAGTGTTAATTTTTCTTGTAAGATTCCATCGATTCTGTACCTTACCCTAGATCTGTCTTCTTCTGCCTCTATATGAATATCAGATGCCCCAGATTTTGCAGAGTACTCCATAATGGTATTAACAATACGAGCAACTGGCGCGTCTTTTAAGTTTTTCTCTTCTTTCTGAATATCACCTACCCCTTGTTCTTTTATCTCTGTTATCCCTATAACATCTTCAAGAGCAGCAGAAACCTCTGTTGTGATTGACTTTCCATACTGATTAAAAACAGCTTTATCTATTACTGAGATAGGTGCAATATATGGAATAACTCTTTTTCCAGATTTTCTCTCAATAAATTCAATTGACTGAAGATCGAGTGGATCAGCCATTACTAAACTTATTGTAGATCCGTCAACTTTATATGGAAAAATATGCAGTTTTTTAGCTACAGCCTCTGGAACCATCACTATTGCTGCTGCATCAATAGTCTCATTCTCTAAATCTAAGTAGGGGATGTTGTATAGCAAACCTTTTGCCTTAACTAACTCATTCTCTTCAACTAAGTTTTTGTCTTTAATTATATCCTCAACTGACTTACCTGTATTAACATTTTCAAACTTAATTGCAGAAACCTGATTTTCATCAAGCAACCCTGAATCAAACAGAATATCCTCAATATTATTAGAATTATTAGTCTTTTGAACTTTATCAGGCATTGAATCTATTGTATCATCCAATAAGATTTAATTACAACCGATCGCCCCTGTGCCGACATTGATACCGATTTTGAATCCGTCCTAACGCGATAGCGTTTTACCCCAAAACAAAATTATCTGTAATTAAGTACCGGTAGTTGAGAGTATGAGCAAATCATAAATAA
>Ga0105052_10001409_pt1 | contig 31726 bp, 28 predicted proteins | sample FRY03_FD_78094 | JGI IMG/M metagenome (GOLD analysis project Ga0105052, IMG submission 78094) | Freshwater microbial communities from Lake Fryxell liftoff mats and glacier meltwater in Antarctica - FRY-03 | ecosystem: Environmental > Aquatic > Freshwater > Ice > Glacier meltwater ... | reverse complement strand
TTAATGCCAATCTTTGCCATTTGCGGAACGCGTTTTTGTGAAGCATCTGCGATATCTTCAAAGCGATCCCAATCTTCGGGCAACAAGCGTCCATTAAAATCACTAGGAATGTCATCAAAATTTTCGAAATCAGCTGTCCATGCTTTGGAATTTCTTTCATAGCCACCCATTAGCAACCCATCTACTTCTTGGCGAAAGTAAATCAAATTATCTGGATCTCTAAGTGATGGAAGAAGTGGGGCACCAGGAGTTAAGAAATTATCAGTAATCATATATTGATGGCTCATAGGAACAATTGGAATGCGAACATCTAAAAGCCTTCCAATTTCTGGTGCATATATGCCACCGCAATTAACAACAATCTCGCACTCGATATCGCCTTTATCTGTTATCACTTTAGAGACGCGTCCATCTTTGGTCTCAATACTCAAAACGCGAGTGTGAGTTAGAATTTTTGCACCAGCTTTGCGTGCACCATTTGCCAGCGCCATCGCTAATTGCGATGGATCAACTTGTCCATCAGTTGCCATATAACAAGCACCGACCACACCTTTCAGATCGATGAGTGGAAAAAGTTCTTGGGCCTGCCTAGGCGAAATTTCTGTAAGGTCTAAACCAAAAGTTTTAGCCCACCCAATTTGGCGACGAATTTCTTCCATTCTCTCTGGCGATGAAGCCAATTTAATACTTCCGCATTCGCGCCAACTCGGCGGGGTATCAGTTTTTTCTAACTGCCGATAGAGATCAACCGAATGCATATTCATCTTGGTAAGTGTGGGGTCTGCGCGTAATTGGCCAACCAAACCGGCTGAATGAAATGTTGAGCCACTTGTGAGTTCGCTCCTATCGAGCAGAACGACATCTTTTTGCCCAAGTTGGGTCAAGTGATAGGCAACGGATGTTCCACCTACTCCGCCACCGATTATTACTATTCGCGCGCGGTCAGGGGTCTTACCTTCGGACATGTTTGAAATGTATCCTATTAAGGTGCCAAGTAGCCAGAGTGAATTTGAAGAACTTTATGGGGTTTTATTAAATCAAATTCCGCTCCTTAAAAGCCGGGCAACGATAACCGAACTTTCAGGTGGCTTAACAAATAGAAATCTATTAATTACCACCGATAGTGGTAAATATGTGGCGCGCATCTCAAGTAATAATTCATCGCTCTTATCAATTGATCGAAATGCAGAATATGAGAACTCGAAACGAGCGGCTGAAAATAATATTGGAGCGCCAGTCTTTGATTATCTTGCTGGGCAAGGTTTACTTGTCATTGGCTATCTGTCTGGTCGAACTTATAGCGCAGGTGATGTATCGCAAAATCTAGTCCGAATCGCGCAGAGTTGCAGGATGCTTCACGCATCGCAACGATTTATCAATGAATTCGACATGTTTAAAGTACAAGCGCGTTATTTAAAAGTAGTCCAAGAGCGCGGTTTTAGATTGCCAGATCGTTATCGCGATTATGAAATACAAATCGGCAAAATTGCAAAAGCACTTGCGGTTCTAGCTGAAGGGACTGTGCCCTGCAACAATGATTTACTTCCAGGTAATTTTATCGACGATGGTAAAAAGATTTGGTTAATTGATTATGAATACTCAGGAAATAATGATGCCTGTTTTGAATTAGGCAATATTTGGGCCGAGGCTTTTCTAGATTTGGAAAAATTAGAAGAACTGGTCACTGCTTATTACGGGGTATGGCGGCCTGAAAAATTTGCACGGGCTTGGTTATTTGCTTTGCTCGCAAAATATGGCTGGACGCTCTGGGCATCGATTCAAAGTTCGGCATCAACCTTAGATTTTGATTTCTGGGACTGGGGGATGCATAAATATGATGAGGCCGAACGAGCTTTTAACGGCAAGGAATTTGAGGAGATGCTGGCGCAAGCTGCCAGCAAGCCTTCTGCATAAGTACGTAAGAATTCAGTTAAATTAGCGAAAAATAAAGTTCAAATGTCCTTCCGTTATCTGGAATTTGGGAGCACTATAGACGCACTAACACGGGCGTCGGCCAAGCTCCACGATTTCCGTGAGCACGGATAGTTGCAAAACAATTCGGAGCCAATACTTGGGGGGACTATGAGTAAGCAATCCGGAGTTAGCTACACCAAGGTCGATCAGGCCTACTTCGATAAACGTGGACTGCGCCGCTATGCCGGGGTAGGGTCGCTATGGGCGCTGGGAGTGGGCGCGGTTATTTCCGGCCATTTCTCGGGCTGGAATCTGGGTCTGGCCAATGGCTGGGGCAGCATGCTGATCGCCGCGATCCTCATCGCGGTGATGTACCTGGGCTTGACCTTTTCGCTCGCCGAAATGTCGCCGGCGCTGCCGCATACCGGTGGTGCCTACTCATTTGCGCGTAGCACCATGGGTCCGTGGGGCGGCTATATCACTGGACTAGCCGAAAACGTCATGTATGTGCTGACCCCAGCGGTAATCGTATTCTTCATCGGCAGTTACATGGGCAGCATCTTCGACACCCCCACCAATCTTCAGCCGCTCTGGTGGATCGCTTTTTACCTGATATTTGTGGGCCTAAACATCCTAGGCGTGGAGCAGTCGCTCAAGATTGCGGTGGTAATAACCGTGACGGCGCTGGCCACTCTGGTGGTCTTCTGGGTGAGCGCCCTGCCCAACATCGACTTCAACCGCTGGGCGATGGATGTTGGTGCGGATGGCGTCAAACTTGCGGAGGGTGGCGGCCCGTTTCTACCGATGGGCATCGCCGGCGTGCTGGCAGCGATGCCGTTCGCGGTCTGGTTGTTCCTGGCCATCGAGCAACTGCCGCTGACCGCTGAGGAGTCGATTGATGTAAAGCGCGACATGCCCAGGGGCATTATCTGGGGCATGTTCACACTGATCGTCTCGGCGTTGATGATTCTCTGGCTGAATCCGGCCGTAATCGGCGTTGGTTCGCATGCGCTCGGGCAGTCGGGCGAACCGCTACTGGACGGCTTCAAGGCTATCTACGGCGATGGCTTCGCCCGCGGTCTGGCCCTGATCGCAGTGCTGGGCTTGGTCGCCAGTTTCCACACGATTATCTTCGCCAAGGGTCGGCAAATCTATTCGCTTAGCCGAGCCGGCTATTTCCCGCAGTTCCTCTCGGTTACCCACGGTAAGCGCAAAACCCCGTATGTGGCGATGGTGTTCGGCAGCGCGCTAGGGCTGACGGTGATGTTGTTGCTCTGGTTCGGTCTGGGCGAGTCACGCGGTGGCACCGCCATCGGCGGCATGCTGCTGAACATGGCGGTCTTCGGTGCGATGTTCTCCTACTTCTTGCAAGCGCTCTCGTTCATCCTGTTGCGCAAGAAGATGCCGCATCTCGACCGGCCGTACCGCAGCCCGCTGGGTGTCGCCGGAGCGACGCTGACTATGATTATTGCCGCTGTAACGCTGTATGTCCAACTCACCGGCGACCCGGCCTATACCCGGGGCGTGTTGTGGGTGGCCGGCTGGTTCGCCGTCGGCATCATCTACTTCGTGTTGGTCAGTCGGCATCGGCTGGTCCTGTCGCCAGAGGAGAAGTTCGCGCAGGAGCACGTAGGGAGAGACGTAGCCTAAGTCGTATTGCACTGAGGCCGCGATCGTCTGGTCGCGGCCCCAGCTTTACTTATTACTAAAGCAATAAGATTGCCGACATGTGTAGATTGATGGGTTATGTGAGCGATGAAAAAACAACTTTCGAAAATATAGTTGGATCAAATTTTAAAGAATTCGTCTCGCTTTCATCCGTGCATTGTGATGGCTGGGGTATCGCTTCAATTAATCACGCAGAGCGCGTTGCAACTTTAGAGCGCGCCCCTGAAACGGCAGTTACAAGTGAGAGCTTTAAGAAAGCGCTAGCTAAGAGTTCTGCCGATGGTTCGCTATTACACCTGCGTTGGGCGACTAAGGGCTTGCCCGTTAGCCAAGACAACACCCACCCATTTGTATATGAGGATTTCTCTTTTATTCATAATGGTGCAATTTTGCCCCCATCGGCAATGGATGCATTTATAGCACCAATTTACAAGCAGCTTATTATTGGGGATACCGATAGTGAAAGATATTTTTATTATCTATTGTCTGCAATCGGTGAACATGGCTTGGTAGATGGTGTGAAAATTGCAGTAAATAGAATTCGTGAAAGCATGGATTACTCAAGCATAAATGCAATGATTATGAACGAAGATTTCTTTGTTGTAATTTGTGAGCATCATCCGGAACGCCATCCAGATTGGGCACCTGCTGATTACTATGAATTGAAATATAAAAAAGATGAAAATTCAGTATTAGTTGCATCCACTGGCTGGGAACAAAATGGCTGGAAACTACTTCCTAATCATCAAATTTTACTTGTCGATCGTGCCAGCCTAGAAGTTACGGTTATTTCACTTTAAAAGAAGCATTACGATTAGCGCATGAGACGCACATACACAGTTGAAACTTATGGCTGTCAAATGAATGTGCATGACTCCGAAAGAATTTCAGGGTTGCTAGATGAGGCAGGATTCATCCCTGCCGAAGTCGGAACCCAAGCCGACATAGTCGTTTTTAATACTTGCGCAGTTCGTGAGAATGCTGACAATAAACTTTATGGAAATTTAAGTTTTCTAGCCCCTATTAAGAAAGCAAACCCAGCGATGCAAATTGCCGTAGGTGGCTGCTTGGCACAGAAAGATCAAGCTCTGATTTTGAAGAAAGCGCCCTATGTCGATGTCGTTTTCGGCACGCATAATGTTGGTTCTTTGCCAGTATTGCTTGAGCGAGCACGAATTGAAGAACAGTCACAGATAGAAATTTTAGAGTCGCTTGAACATTTCCCTTCTACTCTTCCTGCCCGCCGATTATCTGCTTTCTCTTCTTGGGTTTCAGTATCAGTTGGTTGTAATAACACTTGCACTTTCTGCATCGTTCCAACACTTAGAGGAATTGAAAAAGATCGTTCATCGCGAGATATTCTTAAGGAAATTCAAACCTTAGTTGCGCAAGGCGTAATTGAGATAACTTTGCTTGGACAAAATGTAAATGCTTATGGTGTTGATTTTGGCGACCGAGGTGCTTTTGCAAATTTACTGCGCGAGTGTGGCAAAGTCGAAGGTCTAGAACGAGTGCGGTTCATGTCGCCACATCCACGTGATTTCACCGACGACGTGATAGATGCAATGGCGGAAACTCCAAGCGTGATGCCACATTTGCACATGCCACTACAATCGGGTTCTGATCGTATCTTGCAAGAGATGCGTCGTTCTTATCGCAGCAATCGCTATTTAGGAATTCTCGAACGTGTGCGAAGCGCGATGCCTAACGCCTGCATTACTACCGACATAATTGTTGGTTTTCCGGGGGAGACGGAAGAAGATTTTCAAGCAACGCTAGATATTTGTACGCAAGCTCGCTTTGCTGCGGCTTTTACATATCAATATTCAAAGCGCCCCGGTACGCCTGCAGCAGAAATGCCAAATCAAATTTCACTTGAAGTTGTAGGGCAGCGTTATACGCGTTTACATGAACACCAACAGGGTATTTCCCTCTCTGTTAACAAAGAAGCCATAGGTCGCACCATGCAAGTTTTGGTCACAGATTTCGAAGGTCGCCGGGATGAAGCGCAATCTCGAATGACGGGTCGCAGTGAAGATTTCCGGTTAGTTCACTTTGGAAACCAAACACCGGCGCGAGCTGGAGATATTGTTGAATTAGAAATCACAGATGCATCTGCACATTATTTAATTGGAGATTCAATCTCCGTTCGAAAAACGCGTGGCGGAGATGCACATCAACTTCGAACACAAGTACAAGGGCCAGCGCCGATCTTGCTTGGAATGCCTGCAATATCTAAATGAGCGTAATAGTTATTTGTGGGGCAACAGCTACTGGCAAAAGTGATTTAGCAATTGAATTAGCCAAAGAAATATCGGCCGAAATTATCAATGCCGATTCTATGCAGTTATATCGCGGCATGGATATAGGCACTGCAAAATTACCAGAGCTTGATAGAAGTGGAATTATTCACCACCTGCTTGATGTTTTAGATGTAACGCAAGATGCAAGCGTTGCTTGGTATCAAGAAATTGCACGCACCAAAATTGCAGAAATCCAAAATCGTAACAAGAGCGTCGTTATCGTTGGTGGGACAGGTTTATATATCAAGGCGATTTTGGATGATTTAAACTTTCCTGACACCGACCCAGAAATCCGCGGTGCGCTAACTGCTGAGGCTGAAAAAATTGGTTTGGACGCGCTCTTCCAACGTTTAGAAAAATTAGATCCAGCAGCCGCTCTTGCTATCGATAGCGCAAATGCGCGGCGGGTAATTCGAGCACTTGAAGTAATTGAGATAACAGGTAGACCTTTTACCGCAAATTTGCCGAGAAAAGCCAGTACAAAGTTTCCAGATGCTAAGCAGTTTGGCCTAGTAATGGAGCGTGAAACTTTAGATGAATGCATTTCACAGAGAGTAGATCGAATGTGGGATTTGGGATTAGTGGACGAGGTTAAGAATTTACTTGAAGCAGGTATCACTAAAGGCCGAACCGCTCAAAGAGCTCTGGGCTACTCACAAGTGATTTCATTTTTAGGTGGTCAAATCAGTGAAGTAGAAGCCCTCGAAGATACTAAGCGTGCAACGAGGCAATATGCGCGCCGACAAGAGGTTTGGTTTTCGCGTGATGATCGCATTAACTGGGTATCGCCAATTGCGTCTCGTCTTGAAGTTATTATGGACGCACTAGATCTGCGCTAAGGGATATAAACTTAAACAATGATTGCGACCTACGGCCATGGAACACAGAACGATTTTTTAATTGTTTTCGATCCAAATAATGAATACTCAATAACCACGGCGCAAACTGCTGCTATCTGTAATCGCGAATCGGGTATCGGCTCTGATGGATTAATTAGAATTACAAAACGCAATGAAAAATGGTTTATGGATTATAGAAATTCTGATGGCACTCTTGCGCAAATGTGTGGCAATGGAATTCGCGTGATGGCACGTTACTTAGTTGAGCGTGGTCACCAAAAAGAGGGCATTTTTGGAATCGATACTCGCGATGGAGTAAAACATATGCGCGTTCCTATGACGGGGGATATAACCGTAAATATGGGCACGGTCGTTGATGAAGAGGAAGAGATAACGGCAGCAACAAATGGACGCATTTGGAATGGTTATAACATTACTGTTGGCAATCCACACGCAGTTGTCTTTGTTGATGATTTAGCCCAAGTGGGAGAAATGAAAGATGCCCCAGTTGTTCGACCACGCGATAGTTATCCTGAAGGTGTCAATGTTGAATTTGTTCAAGTATTACAAAATCACGAGTTAAAAATGCGAGTCTTTGAACGGGGCAGTGGCGAAACTAAATCATGTGGAACCGGAGTCTGTGCAGCTGGACTTGCAGCCACGCTTTATTCTAAAGAAAAGTTACCTGCCAAATGGGTTGTTGAGACTTTGGGTGGGCGTTTAGAAGTTGAGATTGACGGACATTCGAATGCAATTCTTAGCGGCCCAGCAGTTTTAATAAGCGAGCATGATATTTCGGAGTATCTCGTTGGTTGATGAAACTTTTGGTCGCAATGAAGAGGTATTTGAAGCCCTGCTGCGCGAAAGTGCAAGAGTTGCAGCAGATTTTGATTCCGAAGAATCTGATTATGAAGTTCCATCCCAACCAGATTTAGCCGATCGCCATGCGCTTCGACGCGTAAAAGGATTTTCTACAGAACTACAAGATATTTCATCTGCGGAGTATCGCCAATTACAACTTGAACGAGTTATATTAGTTGGAGTTTGGACCGATGGAAGCGCAGAGATGGCTGAGAATTCTTTGGCCGAATTAAGAGCACTTGCCGAAACGGCTGGGTCAGAAGTTCTAGAAGGTTTAATTCAACGTCGTGATAAACCAGATCCTGCAACATATATTGGTTCTGGAAAAGTTATTGAGTTGCGTCAAATTGTTGCATCCACCGGCGCTGACACAGTTATTTGTGATGGTGAACTTTCGCCTTCACAACTTCGACAATTAGAAGAGAAAGTTAAAATAAAAGTTGTCGATCGCACTGCTTTGATTTTGGATATCTTCGCACAACATGCAAAGAGTAAAGAAGGTAAAGCCCAAGTTGAACTTGCACAGATTTCATATCTCTTGCCACGTCTTCGTGGTTGGGGTGAATCACTTTCGCGCCAAGTTGGTGGTCGAGCCGCAGGAGGTGCGGGTATTGGTGGTCGCGGTCCAGGTGAGACTAAAATTGAAACCGATCGCCGTCGCATTCGTGACAAGATGACAAAATTGCGCCGCGAAATCGCCGAAATGAAAATTTCTCGTGATACTAAACGGCAAGAGCGCAGACGAAATAATATTCCATCAGTTGCAATTGCTGGTTATACCAATGCAGGAAAATCTTCGCTATTAAATAAACTGACTAATGCCGGCGTTCTTGTTGATAATGCCCTTTTTGTAACCTTGGATCCAACTGTGCGCAAGTCAATTACAAGTGATGGGCGTATTTATACGCTAACTGACACGGTTGGTTTCGTTCGCCACTTACCCCATCAACTCATCGATGCTTTCAAATCAACCCTTGAAGAAGTATCGGGTGCTGATTTGATCGTTCATGTTGTAGATGGTTCGCATGCGGATCCGTTCGAACAAATTCGTGCAGTGCGCCAAGTGATTGAAGAAATTGGTGGTATTGAAATTCCTGAAATAATTGCAATCAACAAAGTTGATATGGCAGACCCAGAAGTTGTTATGGCAATTCTTCGGGATGAGCCAAATAGTTATGCCTTTTCGGTACGCACAGGTTTTGGCGTTGATGGCCTGCTTCATGCAATTGAAAATTCGTTACCTCGACCAAAAATTGAAATTAAAACGGTCGTGCCTTATGAGCGCGGAGATATTGTGAGTTCAATTCACGAACGCGGTGAAATTATTAGTGAGCAATATCTACCCGAGGGCACTGCAATTCACGCCCGGGTAGATGGAGCTTTGGCCAAACAAATCTCACAATTGGGCACTGTGACGGAATAATTCCGACACGCCGAGCGTTGGATTAACTACCCAGCCTTCAAATACGCCACTATGCGCCCGTTGGCAAGAGGAACATTTATTTGAGCAGACGGAAGTAGGCGAGAGCAATGGCAACGGATTACGACACCCCCAGAAAAACCGATGAGGAGCTACATGAAGAGTCGTTACAAGAATTAAAAGCCAAGCGCGTTGATGCTCAATCCGGTCAGATCGATGTTGATGAAGCAGAAGCTGCTGAAACGTTAGAACTTCCAGGTGCAGATTTATCTGGTGAAGAATTAGCTGTGCGAGTTGTTCCAAAACAGGTTAATGAATTTACTTGTTCGCGTTGCTTCTTAGTCCATCACATTACTCAATTAGCAAGCGGCGCAGGCGCTAAAGCTGTTTGCAAAGAATGTGCTTAATTTTCTGTTAGAGCCTTCGCTAACTTTGCGCAATTTTTGCTGGTAATTAACCAGTAGGGCGTACTATCTCTGGAATCATTTAGTAAAACTTTCACTCCAGTCGGCGTCCAAAAACGAATTGCAAGAAAAGCTGCTGGATCCCCATTGCGGCCACGCGCTAAACCCATCTCCTTGGCAGTAAGAATTTGGGCATCACTTAAGTACTTCAATTCAATATGAGCTCGACCTATTCGTAATTGTCCTGCATTAATTTCAATAATCATTCTTGTTTTTTGGCGAATAATAATCAGAGATAGGCTTAAAAAAATAAATGAAATAAGAGCGGAGAAATTTCCAAGCCCTGCCCAAATTGCAATCACCAAGGAAAGGAAAAGGAAGTAGACGAAAGCCAATAACCAGACTGGCGCACTTATCACTTCGCGGTATCGCACGGGAGTTACGCTATCGGATACTCATCTAGTATCCTTGCCAAGTGAGTCGCATCGCTAGTATTACACCACCGCAAGGTGCTCTGATTCCAGAGCGCCATATTAAAGCTCCACCCATTGGTACAAAAATCCCATCACATTTTGGGCATTGCTTTGGGTGCGGGCAATTACACCCAACAGGTCTGAAGTTAGTTGCATTTGCAGGCGATGGCGCAAACTTAACCGCGCAGTTTACCGTTACAGAAAATCATCAGGGCGCACCGGGTTTAGCCCACGGCGGCTTGCTTTCATTAGCCTTTGATGAAGCCCTTGGAAAATTAATGTGGCTTATTCGCTCGCCCGCGGTAACTGCGCGGTTGGAAACAGATTTTCTTAAGCCCGTACCTATTGGTAGTACTTTGCACATTAGTGCGCAAATTACGGGGCAAGTCAATCGCAAAGTTTATACAGCTGCAGAAGGCAGGCTTAATTCACCTGATGGCCCAATCGCTGTTCGAGCTGCGGCACTTTTCGTCATTGTTCCAATGTCGCATTTTTTAGAGAATGCCCCTCAAGAATATTTAGAAACAATTAAGAAAACGCCCGGAATTTTAGCTTTTGTCGATCCTGAATTTGAAATTAATCCATGAGTCAAGTTAAAGTTTTAATTACACGCCTTGACCCGAGCGTTCCGCTTCCACGATATGCAAAAGGGGGAGATGCCGGTGCCGATATTGTTACTCGAATAGATTTAACGCTAGCCCCAGGTGAGCGCGTACTTGCACCAACTGGAATTGCCATTGCACTACCCAATGGTTATGCCGCTTTTGTTCATCCACGTTCAGGTCTTGCGATTAAGCATGGAGTAACCATGGTTAACGCCCCTGGCACTGTTGATGCAGGCTTTCGCGGCGAACTTCAAGTCATTTTAATTAATCACGACCCTAAAGATCCCATTACATTTAAGAGTGGTGATCGCATTGCTCAACTCGTTGTTCAAAAAGTCGAACGCGCAGAATTTATTGAGGTAAGCGAACTACCTGGTTCCGATAGAGGCGATGACGGCTTTGGTTCAACGGGGCGTGCGTAATGCAAGAGCATGAGAAAGGTAAAGTTATTGCCGCCCTTGGTGGCAAGAACGGCATAATTGATGTCGCCCTGCCCTCTGTTATATTTCTCCTATATTTCAATATTTCACATTCGCTAAGCGCGGCATCCATCTCAGCAATAGTTACGGCGCTGGTTTTAGCAATAATTCGTTTAATTAGAAAAGATACTCTTAAACATGTATTAATTGGATTAGTCGGAGTTATTTTCAGTGCATTTTTCGCTTGGAAGACTGGAAGTGCTAAAAATTATTTTGCCCCTAGCCTTTGGAAAAATACCGGTTTTGCACTTTTCTATGTAGCGGGAAATTTAATGAAGTGGCCAATCATCGGCGTGATTCTAGGGCCGATCTTAGGCGAGAACTTTGAATGGCGAAAAGATCCGGCACGCTTGCGCATATATATCCTCGCAGGTTGGGTTTGGATTGCTCTCTTTGTAATTAGGCTCGCAGTCCAATTACCTTTGTTTCATCTTGGTTATTTAAATGCTCTTGGAATTGCAAATATTTTTCTAGGTCTGCCGCTTTATTTTCTTACACTTTGGGCCACATGGGCACTGATTAGTTCGGTTCCAACAACTAAACCTGCTCAAACTAATTAGTTACAAAACAAGCTTTAATTTGCGCCTCTGCCGCCGTTGATGCAACAAAGAGAAGTTCATCGCCTGCAACGAAAATATCATGTGCTTTTGCTGTAATCACGCGACCATCGCGGACTATCACAGCCAAGGTTGCATCTTCTGGAAGAACTATTTCCTCAACTGTTTTCCCAATGCAGGTAGATGTATCGGGCAAAGTAATTTCGACTAAGTTTGCTTGTCCTTTTTTAAATGAGAATAGACGAACTACATCGCCAACGCTGACTGCTTCTTCTACGAGTGCTGAAATAATTCGTGGCGTTGATACAGCCACATCGACGCCCCAAGCAGAATCAAAGAGCCATTCATTTTTCGGGTGATTAATTCTGGCAACAACGCGTGGGACTCCGTATTCGGTTTTGCCAAGAAGGGAAGTTACTAAGTTAACTTTGTCATCACCGGTTGCTGCAACTAAAACTTGGCAAGTTTGTAGATTGGCGCTATCTAGAGCTGCTATTTCGCAAGAATCGGCCATTAGCCAGTCGGCTTGTGGAACACTCTCCATTTTAAGTGCCTTTGGATCTTTATCAATTAGCAAAACTTGATGACCGTTTGCCAGAAGTTCGCGCGCTATGGCTCGCCCAACATTGCCAGCACCTGCGATTGCAATTCTCATAGTTTACTCTTAGGTGATTCGGCAAGCATTGCTTCGGTATTGGCGACTTCTGAATTAGTCACCATTAAATGAATTAAATCGCCTTCTTGTAAAACGGTGTGCTCATTGGGGATTAATCCTTGGCCAAGGCGAGTAATGAAAGCAACGCGCGCTGATGTGTATTGGTCAATTTTTGAAATCGGCACACCAAACCAGTCTCTGTGTGGATGCATTTCGCACAATTGGACAGAGCCATTTGCATCTCGCCATTCAGAGCGCGAACCTTCTGGAATTAATCGCCGCATAATCTGATCACTTGTCCAAGTCACAGTTGCCACAGTTGGAATTCCAAGGCGCTGATAAATTTCGGCTCGACCTGGGTCATAAATTCGCGCAACAACATTTGGTACGCCATAAGTCTCACGCGCAACGCGAGCGGCTAAAATATTTGAATTATCGCCATTGCTAACCGCAGCGAAAGCCGATGCGCCTTCAATACCTGCTTCAAGGAGCGTGTCTCTATCGAATCCCATTCCGGTAATTGCATTGCCGATGAAATTAGGCCCAAGTCGGCGGAAAGCTTCGCGGCTTTGATCAATGATTGCCACAGTATGACCAGCGGCTTCGAGATCGATGGCAAGTGATGAACCGACTCGACCGCAACCCATAATGACTACGTGCACATGTATTAACTTACACCCATAGGCTTATATACATGGCACCAACGAAAAATTCTCGCGTGCAAGTTGGCCAGAAAATTAGGGTGACAATAGAAAAAGTTGCCCACGGCGGCCACTTTATAGCCCGATTCGATGGGGCTGTCATCTTTATTAGACACGCGATACCCGGTGAAGAATGTGTCGTGGAAATAACTAGCGTCGGAAGTTCATTTAACCGCGGCGATGTTATTGAAGTCATAACTCCATCGAAAGACCGAGTTATTCCGCCTTGTAAATTTTCGCATCGAAATGGGTGCGGAGGTTGCGATTTCCAACATATTTCCATTTCCAGACAACGCGAATTAAAGCGCGATGTAGTTAGAGAAGCATTTTTGCGAATCGCGAAAATGGATATCGATCTCCAAGTCGAAGAAGTTGGCGAACCATTGCATTGGCGAACTCGTTTTACCGCTACGACAAATGCAAAAGGTGAGCTAGGTTTCTATGGCGCACGAAGCCATAAAGTTATTCCAGTCGATGTTTGCTTAATTTGTGTTTCCAGTCTTAAATTCTCTGAACTAGCAGCTCGCAAATGGAAAGCTGATTTGCGTATTGAAGTTGCAACCTCTTCTAATGGCTCACGAAATATTGCAACAGCGCAAATTAGCCCAGTCACAAACGTCCGTATGCAGGAAGGAGAACCTATACTATTTGAAGAAGTAAGCGGAAAAACTTTGCAAGTAAGTCAGCAATCTTTTTATCAGAGCCATTTGCGTGCTCCGCAATTACTTTCGCAAATTGTTATGGAGTTTGCTGATATTAAAATGGGTGATCATGTGCTCGATTTGTATGGTGGCGTCGGTCTTTTTACAGCCAGCGCAATTGATGCAGTTGGAGCTGGTGGCGAAATTGTTTTGATTGAGGGCAGCAAGAGCGCTACGGCTGATGCGGTTAAAAATTTTAAAGACCTGCCAAATGTTAAAGTTATAACTGGAAACGTTGAAAAATTATTGCCAAGAGTTAACCGTGCCGATGTTATAATTCTTGATCCACCGCGTGAAGGTGCTGGAAAAGATGTAGTAGATCAAATGCGCATAGTCGGAGCACGCTCAATTGTTTATGTCGCATGTGACCCAGCAGCCCTTGCTCGAGATAGCGCCTATTTAAGAAAGGCTGGGTACGAATTGGAGAAATTACGGGCCTTTGATCTATTCCCCATGACCCACCACATTGAATGTGTTGCACTTTTTGGCAAAAGTAAGGTATCTTGACGTCAAGATACTTTTGAAATTGTGAAAGGCACGCGATGAGTAAGAATTCTTTCAGCGCCAAATCGAATTTTCAGGTTGGCGAAAAAAACTTTGAAATCTTTAATATTAGTGGTATCGAAGGCTCAGCTAATTTACCCTTTAGTCTAAAAATATTACTTGAAAATTTATTGCGTACTGAAGACGGCGCAAATATAACGGCCGACCAGATAAGAGCTTTAGCGAATTGGGATCCAAACGTTGAACCTGATATCGAAATCCAATTCACTCCAGCGCGCGTTGTTATGCAAGATTTTACCGGTGTGCCGTGCATTGTAGATTTTGCCACGATGCGTGAGGCAATTGCGGAACTTGGGGGAGACCCAACGAAAGTAAACCCATTGGTTCCGGCCGAACTTGTCATCGATCATTCAGTAGTTGCCGATGTATTTGGCACAAAAGATTCATTTGAAACAAATACTAATATTGAATATGAACGCAATCAAGAACGCTACCGTTTTCTGCGCTGGGGACAGAGCGCTTTTGATGACTTCAAAGTCGTGCCACCGGGAACGGGAATTGTCCATCAAGTAAATATTGAATTTTTAGCCCGTGTCGTCATGACGCGCTCGGTAAATGGAGTTCTGCGCGCATATCCTGACACGCTCGTTGGTACCGATTCGCACACAACAATGGTTAATGGCTTAGGTGTTTTGGGTTGGGGCGTTGGTGGGATAGAAGCCGAAGCCGCGCTGCTTGGACAACCAGTTTCAATGCTGATTCCGCGCGTTGTTGGTTTTAAACTCACTGGCCAATTACCTACTGGCACAACGGCCACAGATTTAACGCTAACAATTACTGAAATTTTGCGCAATCAAGGCGTTGTTGGAAAATTTGTTGAGTTCTATGGCCCCGGTGTTCTATCGATTCCGATGGCTAATCGGGCAACTATTGGAAATATGTCACCCGAATATGGATCTACTTGCGCAATTTTTCCAATCGATGAAGAAACACTTCGATACCTGCGATTAACTGGTAGAAGTGATGACCAAGTAGAACTCGTTGAAAAGTATGCGAAAGTTCAAGGCTTATGGCACGACCCACTTATTTCGCCGCGCTTTTCGCAAACCCTCGAATTAGATTTATCTTCAATTGTGCCTTCCATTGCTGGACCAAAGCGTCCGCAAGATCGTATTTCGTTGAGTAATTCGAAGGATTCTTTCGAAAAGATATTGCCAAGCTATTTTTCAGAAAAAACAAATAAGAACCCCATAGATATTAATGTAAATGCAAAGGCAACAACCGTTAAAAATGGCGATGTTGTTATCGCATCTATTACTTCTTGTACAAATACTTCAAACCCAGTGGTAATGATTGGCGCAGCTCTGCTCGCAAAAAAAGCGGTTGAAAAGGGCTTGAAATCCAAACCATGGGTAAAGACAACTTTAGCGCCGGGCTCTAAAGTTGTTACTGATTATTATGATCGGGCAGATTTAACGCAATACATGGACAAACTTGGCTTTAATCTAGTTGGTTATGGCTGCACGACTTGTATTGGCAATTCGGGCCCCTTGCCAGTTGAAATTAGCAAGGCCGTTAATGAACATGACTTAGTGGTTAGCGCGGTGCTTTCTGGAAACAGAAACTTTGAAAGTCGAATTAACCCTGATGTAAAGATGAGTTATTTAGCATCCCCTCCACTAGTTGTTGCTTATGCAATTGCTGGAACCATGGACCATGATTTCGAAAAAGATTCCCTAGGCAACGACACAGAAGGCAAGCCAGTATTTCTTAGAGATTTATGGCCAACTCCTCATGAAATTCAAGACGTGATCGATCAATCTATTTCATCATCGATGTTTACTAAAAGTTATGCCACCGTTTTTGATGGCGACCACCGATGGAAATCATTGGCAACCCCGACTGGAAAAACTTTCGAGTGGGATGATAAATCAACATATGTTCGAAAGCCGCCATATTTTGATGGGATGCCAAAGGAGCCAACGCCAGTAACTGATATTTCTGGTGCACGAGTCCTGGCAATTCTGGGTGATTCGGTTACAACTGACCACATTTCACCTGCAGGAAACATCAAAGTTGACTCACCTGCTGGAAAGTATTTGATTGAACACGGAATTGATAGCAGAGATTTTAATTCTTATGGATCTCGTCGCGGAAATCACGAAGTAATGATTCGTGGAACATTTGCAAATATTCGTTTAAAGAATTTATTACTAGAAGGCGTTGAAGGTGGCTTTACTCGCAACTTTCTATCAGGTGGACAGCAAAGCACAATTTATGATGCATCAATGGCGTATCAAGACGCCGGCGTGCCTTTAGTAATTCTTGCAGGCAAGGAATACGGATCTGGTTCATCACGTGACTGGGCGGCTAAAGGAACTGCCCTACTTGGGGTTCGCGCAGTCATTGCGCAAAGTTTTGAACGCATCCATCGTTCTAATTTGATTGGAATGGGTGTTCTGCCTTTGCAATTTATGGATGGGCAAAGTGCACAGAGTTTGGGATTAACTGGCAGTGAAGTATTTTCCATTGCAGGGATTACAGAACTAAATAGCGGCCGAATTCCAAAAGATTTAACTGTAAGGGCAGATGCTAAAACTTTCGTGGCGGAAGTTCGCATTGATACGCCAAGTGAGGCCGATTATTACCGCCATGGCGGAATTATGCAGTATGTACTTCGCTCATTGCTTGGCTAGAATGAAGCCATGATTGAAAAGATTCATTCGCCAGCTGATTTAGCTGGATTGGAATACAGCGCGCTAGATATTTTATCTGCCGAAATTCGCGAATTTTTAATTGAAAAAGTTACCAAGACCGGCGGACATCTGGGTCCAAATCTTGGCGTAGTTGAATTAACAATTGCGATACATAGAGTTTTTGATTCTCCACGGGATGTAATTCTTTTTGATACCGGACATCAAAGTTACGTTCACAAAATTTTAACTGGCCGCGCTAGTGGTTTTGATTTGTTGCGCCAACGCGGTGGTTTGGCTGGTTATCCAAATCGCGCCGAAAGCGAACACGATGTAATTGAAAATTCGCACGCCTCCACCGCGCTTTCATGGGGCGATGGCATATCTCGTGGATTTGCAATTAAGGGAGAAAATGATCGCCATGTGGTTGTAGTCGTTGGCGATGGCGCACTAACCGGTGGTATGAGTTGGGAGGCGTTAAATAACATTGCGGCAGAAGAAAAACGTAATTTAATTATTGTCATTAACGATAATGAGCGTTCTTATTCACCAACTATTGGTGGTTTGGCAACTTATCTCTCAACGCTGCGCGTGACAAGTGGATATGAGAAATTCCTAGACTGGGGTAAAGAAGTACTTTCTAAAACTCCTGTTGTCGGTGGACCGATTTATGGAACTTTGCACGGAATGAAAAAAGGAATTAAAGATATTGTCGCTCCGCAAGGCATGTTTGAAGATTTAGGTTTGAAATATATGGGCCCAATAGATGGTCACGACATTGCTGCCATGGAACGGGCGTTAGAGAGAGCAAAACAATATGGCGCACCAATATTAGTTCATGCCATTACGCAAAAAGGGCGTGGATATAAACCGGCAATTGCCGATGAAGCCGAAAAATTTCATACTGTAGGAATAGTCGATCCCGAAACGGGTGAATCTTTAAGTAAAGGTGTTATGACTTGGACCAAAGTTTTTGCCGAAGAGCTAGTTGAAATTGGGCGAGTACGCAAAGATGTCGTAGCGATAACTGCAGCGATGCTTGGTCCAACAGGGTTAGATTTATTCCAAGCCGAATTTCCAGAGCGCACTATCGATGTAGGTATTGCCGAAGCCCATGGTGCCACTAGTGCGGCGGGCATGGCATTTGCAGGTCTGCATCCAGTCATGGCGGTTTATTCAACTTTTCTTAATCGCGCTTTCGACCAATTGCTTTTAGATGTGGCGCTGCACAAAGCTGGCGTAACTTTTGTTTTAGACCGCTCAGGAATAACTGGTGATGATGGACCATCGCATAATGGAATGTGGGATTTAGCGTTAACTGGAATCGTTCCGACTTTGCGCGTTGGCGCTCCGCGCGATGGCACACGATTGAAAGAATTACTGCGCGAAGCCGTTGAAATCAGCGATGCACCAACTTTAATTCGCTTTCCCAAAGGTGCCGTGGTTGCAGATATTCCGACTTTCGAGCGCCGAGATGGAATAGATGTTTTATATCGTGGAGAAAGTGCTGATGTATTACTTGTAAGCATCGGAGCACTAGCAAATCTTGCAGTAGAAGCAGCATCACAGGCATATCGCGAAGGTGTTGGTGTAACGGTAATTGATCCACGCTGGGTTAAACCTTTGCCCGAATCCTTAATCACAATGGCGCGCCGTTATAAGAGTGTGGTCGTTATTGAAGATGGAATTCGCCACGGTGGAATTGCCAGCACTATTTCAGAAATGTTTAGGGATGCATCCCTTGAAGTACCAATTCATTCAATCGGAGTGCCACTTGAATTCATCGAACATTCAAAGCGCGCAGAAATATTAAGTGATCTTGGAATTACCGCACAACATATTCTGCGATCTATTGTTGAGTGGAGCAGTTCGCTTAAGGAAGAGATGCAATTCCTGGAGCATGAAAACGTTGACCGCAAACAGAATCGCTAATTCCCATCCGATCTAAGTAAGGCAAGATTCCGCCTAAATGCATCGGCCAACCAGCTCCCATCAACATACATAAATCAATTTCGGCAGCGGTAGCAACCACGCCTTCATCTAGCATCATTCGCGCTTCTTGTGCAATTGCAGTTAAGGCGCGCAATCTAACTTCTTCGCCAGTGGAAGCTTTATCACCTTTTTCAACTAGCGCAAGGGCGGCTGGGTTTGGAGATAAAGTTCCGTCTTCATTTTTGATATAGAAAGTTCGTACACCTTCTTTAACCATGCGTTGCATCGATGGTGAAATTCGATAACGCGGTCCTAGGTTTTTATTGAGAATTTCCGATACATGTAGTGCAACCCCAGGACCGACTAGTCCCAATAATTCAAAGGGCGACATAGGAAAACCAATTTCGCGCATTGCATTATCAGCAATATCAGGGGCGGTTCCCTCATCCATGGCATCGGTAATTTCGCCCATAAATCGAGTTAACAAACGATTTACTACAAAACCGGGAGTGTCTTTAGTAATCACCATAGTTTTCTTAAGTGATTTACCAACTGCAATTGCCGTTGCAGTTGTTGCATCATCGGTAGCACTAGTCCGTGCTACCTCTAGCAAAGGCATGATTGCGACTGGATTGAAGAAATGAAAACCAACAACACGTTCTGGGTGCTTAAGGCCTTGGCTCATTTTTTCTACCGATAGTGAAGAAGTATTAGATGCCAAGACGCATTCGGGGGAGATAATGGTTTCTAGTTTTCTAAATAGTTCTTGTTTTAGGCCCAGCTCTTCAAAGATTGCTTCGATTACGAAATCGCAACCAGCAAAGACGCTTTGATCTGATGAACCAGAAATGAGAAGTGCCAAACGCTGCGCGGCTTCAGCGCTCATTCTTTTCTTCTCGACTAATTTTGCTAATTCATTTTTCACCCAAGCCACACCTTTATCGGCGCGTTCTTGGTCAATATCTGTCATAACGATTGGAACCTTTAAATTTCGCAACAAAATAAGAGCTAACTGTGAAGCCATTAAGCCAGCACCAACTACGCCAACTTTAGCGATCTTGCGAGCAAGGGCGGGTTTAGGTGCACCTTCTATTTTTTTGCGCTTTTTTTGAATTAAATTAAAGGCATAAAGAGATGCGCGAAGTGGATCAGTCATTACCAATTCCGATAGAACTTGGTCTTCGGCATCAAAGCCTTGGCCATTTGTTGCAGTGCGAGATGCACCAATTAGTTCTAGCGCTTTCATTGGCGCTGCGATTTCGGCGCCACCGTATTTTTTAAGAACCGCTGCGCGCCCAGTTGCTAGCGCTTTATCCCAATTGGCATCGCTCGAATAATCGGTACGGATAATTTTGGTAGACCCAGTTAGCACCGATACTGCAAAAGCAACAGAGCGCTCTAGAAAATCTGATGGTTCAAAGACTGCATCTACCACGCCGAGTGTTAGCGCATCCTTTGCTTTCATCATGGTGTTGTTATTGAGAGCATTTAACATAATGACTTGGACTGCGCGTTCTGGCCCAATTAGTTTTGGCAAGAGAGTTGCACCGCCCCAACCTGGGACTAAACCTAAGAAAACTTCAGGTAGAGCCGTGAAAGCTGTAGTTGCAAGAGTGCGATATTTGCAATGCAAAGCAACTTCAAGGCCACCACCGAGAGCCAGACCATTTATAAAAGCAAAAGTAGGAATTTCACTTTCACCTAATCTACGAAATACATCATGCCCAAATTTGCCTATTGCAAGGGATTGTTCGCGTTTAGTTAAAAATGAGAGTGCAGATAGGTCTGCTCCTGCGGCAAAAATAAATGGTTTGCCAGTAATTGCAATTGCAACTGGCTTGCGTGCGATTGCATCGGTAATTGCGGCATCGAGGGCGGCAAGGGATTTGGTACCAAAAGTATTTGGACGAGTATGGTCTTGTCCATTATCTAAAGTAATCAAAGCAAGATTTCCTTTTGTACCAAAGGCGCTAAGGTCGACCTCGCGCACTAGTGCGTTAGTAATTACTTCATCGGGTGCGCCTTCTGGAAGTACGAAATCTGAGGCGCTCATTTATTTAGCGCCTTTAAAGTTTGGATTTTCCCAAATAATCGTGCCACCCATGCCAAGACCGATACACATAGTTGTTATTCCATAACGCACTTCTGGGTGTTCTTCAAAGGACCGTGCCAGATTCAAAATCAAACGAATTCCTGATGAAGCAAGGGGATGACCAACAGCAATTGCGCCACCGAAAGGATTAACACGCGGGTCGTCATCGGCGATTCCAAAGTGATCTAAAAATGCAAGTACTTGAATTGCAAATGCTTCATTGATTTCAAATAATCCAATATCTTCAATCTTTAACCCTGCTTTTTTCAACGCTTTAATAGTTGCAGGTACTGGGCCATAACCCATTATTTCGGGCTCTACGCCAGCAAAAGCAAAAGTTATAAGACGGGCTTTAATACTAAGACCTAATTCGATTGCTTTTTCTTCGCTAGCTAAAATCGCGGCAGTTGCACCGTCATTTAAACCCGCAGCATTTCCCGCAGTAACCCGACCTGCTGGGCGAAATGGAGTTTTCAGCGCAGCAAGGGCTTCTAGAGTCGTACCAGGGCGCGGTGGTTCATCAACGGTAGCAATTGAAAACCCAAGTTCGGCGCTGCGCATTGCAGTTGGTATTAAGTCACGCTGAATTTTTCCATCGGCATATGCTTTCGCGGTCTTTAGTTGAGAAGCCAGCGCATATTTATCGGCGCGTTCTTTTGTTAAATGCGGGAGGCGATCATGTAAACGCTCAGCAGTATTTCCCATAAAAAGCGCATCTTCTTCGACAATGCGTTCGGCTAAATAACGTGGATTTGGATCCATTAATTCGCCCATTGGGTGATTGCCCATATGTTCAACACCGCCAGCGATCGCGATCTCATATGCACCCATTGCAATTGCGCCACTAATAGTTGTTACTGCAGTCAGTGCACCTGCGCACCAGCGGTCGATTGAATATCCAGGAACAGTTACTGGAAGTCCTGCTAAAAGTGATGCGCTGCGCCCAATGTTCATTCCTTGATCACCAGTTTGTGATGCCGCAGCAATTGCAACATCATCAATATCGCTATGTGCAATCTTTGGATTTCTATCAAGTAAGCCTCGAATCGCGCGCACAATCAAATCATCGGCGCGAGTTCCGGTATACATTCCACCGGCTTTTCCAAAAGGTGTACGAACAGCATCAACTAAGACAACGGTCTTCGAAAGAGTCATGGAACTAGGTTACCCATGAGTAGGGTTTTATATCAATAGCGCCTCAGGCCTTAATTTTCTCTTGCGTGGCAAGCGTTGAATCGTTCTTGCAAGGGGATAGATGAGTCTTTAGATACCTACTAAGGATACTAGATTGCTGTTTTCCCGTCGGCAAAAAAGCGCAGTGGACCAATGTGTTCAAGGGCTACTTGCTCGCCAATTGAAAAATCAAAAGGTCCAGGGATTCGCACCTGTAAATACTCATGCTCTACATTAATCCCGATCATTGCATCATGCCCATAGTAATCAATTTTGGCTATGCGTCCATTGATTGAGTTTGAAGAAAGATTTCGATGAATTTTGATTTCCTCAGGACGAATAACGATGTGTCCAGTTTCTACAGATTGAGCCAGCGACTTTTGAGTGTTGAGAATATAGCTAGTTGTGCCATCTGAAAGTTTGAAAGCTCTAAGAACGAGCGCATCGCCTGTGCTAATTGCAATTGCCGGTGAAATGGGAGAGGAGTACACCTGCTCTGGGGAACCCTGCTGAATAATTTTCCCCTCGCGCATTAGTGCAACAGTATCTGCCGATACCAACGCTTCTTCTCGATCATGTGTTACTAAAATAGCGGTTGTGTTGTGCGCACGAAGAAGGTCAATGACATCGGCTCGTAGATCTGTGCGCAACTGTGCATCTAAGGCAGAAAATGGCTCATCAAATAAAACTATTGCAGGCTTAATTGCTAATGCACGAGCCAGAGCAACGCGTGTCTGCTGACCACCTGAAAGCTGATTTGGCGCTCGATTATCAAAACCCTCCATGCCAATAAGTGAGAGCATCTCTTTTGTTATCTGACGGATCTGATCCTTTGTGAAGACAGCGCGATCTAATCCAAATGCAATGTTGTCTGCAACGTTTAAATGTGGAAAGAGCGCACCTTCTTGTGGAACATAACCAATTTTTCTCTTATGGGAAGGCAAAACCAGAGACGAAAGTGAAACTAACTGCTTTCCAAAGCGAATAGTTCCATCAGATGGCGCAATCAAGCCAGCAATAGATCTCAACAAAGTAGTTTTGCCGCAACCAGATGGACCAAGTAGCGCTGCGATCTGACCTTCTGCTACGGAAAGAGAGAGATCATCGAGAATAACCTTTTTGTTAAATGAGACCCTTAGATGCGATATTTCAAGTGAGGTCACTTTTCGCTCCTAACGCTCTCTTAGATAAAGGCACGATCAGCCTTATCTGGACGACTAATATAAAAAGATGGAATAGCTGCTACAAGAACCAAGATTAATGCAAAAGGTGCAGCTTCGTTAAATCGATTAATGGAAGTTGATGACCAGATCTGAGTTGCCAGCGTTTCAAAACCTGTTGGTCGAAGCATCAGCGTTGCAGGTAGTTCTTTCATCGCAGTTAAAAAAACCAAGATAGTTCCAAGCCCAATGCCCGGGGCTGCAATTGGGGCGATGACTTTACGAACAACAGACCACTGATTCATGCCAAATGTTGCAGCAACCTCTTTAACGCCATTTGGTACGCGCGCCAATGAAGAGGTCATACTTGCTACTGATTTAGCTAGGAATAGCAAGGCGTATGCAAAGGCGAGCAGGAGCGTTGTTTGATACAAAGCCCCCAATTTTGACCCGATCGAAACTAGAGCAAGTCCAACAACGACACCGGGTAAGGCAGCGCCAACAACTATGGTTCGTTCAGCGATGCGGCCGAAGGAGGTTACTTTTCCAGAGAGCAAAACTCCAAGAGGGGCGGATAAAACTAGGGCTATTATCGCACCGATCGCAGCCACTGTAATTGTCGAAATGGTGGCAGTTAGAAGTGATCTCCAATCAATGCCAACTGGATTGGAAAAGAAGCGAGTTAACAAAACATAAAAAGGAATTACAACAGCTACAACTCCAAATGTAATCACCGCAAACATCACAGTAACCTGCAATGGTCTTTTGCGGATCAATGCGTGCTTAGTTGAGAAAGTCTTGACGATCTGACCATCTGGAGATTTTGTTTTGATTGACTCCTCGGCAATTACAAAAAGTACTGCGAAAGCAATCAAAACAAATGAGATAACCGCTGCCGCACTTCTATCGTAGGAAGCTCGGTACATATTTTGAATTGAAACCGTCAGCGTCTCTACATTCAACAGTGATACCGCGCCAAAGTCACTCATGGCGTAGAGCCCAGCAAGCAGCGCACCCGCACTCGCATGGCCACGGATTTGAGGAAATACAACTCTGAAAAATGTCTGTCGATAATTAAGACCTAAAGAACGTGCAACCTCAATTTGAGATCCATCAACACTTCGCAGCCCAGCCAATGTAACCAGAATAATGTAGGGAAGAGTTGTAAGAGACAAGATGAATACCGCTGCGGCAAAACCCGAAAAAGATGGAACAAGAGCTATCCATGTATATGTGAATACATAAGAGGGAATTGCAAGTGGTAAAACTGTAGGAATTATCAGCAAGCGCCTAAGTGGCAGGTGTACAAAGTGCAGCCCGCTGGCGATTGCGACACCAAAGAAAAGAGTAATTGCTACTACACACACAACCATTAAGATGGTTGTCGTTAGCACATCTAACGTCTTTTGACGCACCAAGAGCTGGACTATTTCACCCATTGGTTTATCGCTTGCTCGAACAAAGAGATAAACCAATGGAATCATTGATAAGGCTGCGACCATCCCCACCGCGCTGTTTAAGGACAGCTTTAGCGCACGTTGCATACGTGTGTTCATTGAAAGAGAGCTACGGGTGCGATGGGGAAGGTCGTTGGCATTTTTTAAAGCAGTCCCACCTCAATAAGAAGATCTTGGGTTCTCTTGATGCTTTTTAATTTACCAAGATCAATTGATGGAGCACCGATTTGATCTAATCTCGGAAGTTCTGCGGGTGCATTAGCACCATCAATCAATGAGTATTCATGGGTATCGGTAACAAACTTTTGCTGAGCTGGGGCAGAGGTTAGATAGTTGATCAGATCTTGCGCAGCACCTTGCTTCTTGCTTGAGGCAAGCACGCCTGCACCAGAGACGTTAATCAAGTTTCCAATATCACCTGGTGTGAAGAAACCATTTTTCACATTGATTGAACGGCCAAGTCCCTTTGAAACTTCCCAGAGGTAGTAGTGGTTGACTAAGCCGATTGAAATTTCCCCTTTATCAATTGCTTCAACAATCGCTGAATTCTTTTGATAGATCTTTACTCCATTAGCCGTTAATCCTTGGAGCCAACTCTTGGCGAATTTTTCGCCCTTGTTCTGAATTAGTGCAGTTACAAATGCTTGGAAAGATGCGTTAGTTGGCGCAATTCCAATCTGATTTTTGTACAAAGGCTTAGTTAGATCTGCTACCGATTGGGGAAGGGTTTTCACTCGATCTGGTGCATATGCAAATACGCGCGCTCGACCTGTAACTCCAATCCAATTTCGATTTACCGAAACAAACTGTGCTGGGATGCTTTGAGCAACATCTGAAGGTAGCGATATGAAGAGCCCTGCTTCAGAGATAGCTCCTAGTGAGCCAGCATCTTGTGACAAAAATAGGTCAGCAGGGGAGTTAGATCCCTCTTCTAGGATTTGGGCGGTGAGCTCCGCAGAGTCTCCGTAGCGGATATTAAGTTTTATTCCAGATTGTGTTTCCCACTCGACGAGGAATGGTGCGATGAACTCCTCTGAGCGACCTGAGTAGATCGTCAGATTGGTGACATCTTGTGTCTGCTCATTTGAAGAAGAGCAACCCACTAAAAGGCCCATAAATAGCGCGGTAACTGTTCCTAAAATAACTCTCTTTTTCAATTGATCTTCTCTCACTAGATTGATTATTACCGAAGTGATCCTAATATCAATGAGGCAATTACACAACTAAACTGTTGCGTAAATCAGCTGGCTCCTTCCGCGTTTTCAGGCGCAACTACAGGCTCTGGCCTAGGAATACGCTCTAAAAGGGCTAGCGCCACGATAGGAGCTGCAATATCTATCTGCCATTGTCTTGCCCCCGATTTAGCTAGCGCGCTACGTACGGCGCTCTCATCGCTACTTTGGGTTGACCCAGCAGGTGGATCCCAACAAATTCGGCGGATTAGCTCTGGGGTAATTAGATTTTCCAGTGGAATCGCTAATTCTTGCGCCCGAATTTCAAGGCCATATCGCGCATGGGATAGGGGTGCGAATTTTTCTGGAAAACGCTCACGCCAAATTTTTATTGGCGGCAAAGTATCGGCGCTAGATCGCATTGGCGGCCACAAATCTTCTGGGATTTGGGTCGCATTGGCAATTGTTTCTAACCAGAGCGCGGTATTTTCAAACCAGCGCGCTCGCGTGCCAAGTGGGCGCAGCGCTTTCTCCATTCCCTTGCGATCAGTTGGCGGTGTAATTGCAAGTTGCACGATTGCTAAATCACTAAGCAATTTTCCAGATGCAATATCTGCTTTTGCAGCAAGACTATCTCGCACTATCCATAAATCCTTAATTATTGCTAGCTGGTCGCGCTGCTTAATTTTATGCATTCCTGAAGTTCGCCGCCAAGGATCAATTCGCGCGGCAGGTGGTGGGGCTTTGAGAATGGCTTCGAATTCCTCTTGCGCCCAAGCCAATTTATTAGCGCTACTTAAAAGTTCTGAAATAATATTTCGTAATTCAATCAGTAGTTCTACATCTAATGCGGCATAAGTTAACCAATCTCGGGCAAGGGGTCGGGTAGACCAATCGGCGGCGCTATGTTCTTTTGCAAGTGAGAAACCCATTAGCGATTCAAGTAGCGGGCTTAAACCTACGCGGGGTAGGCCTGCAATGCGAGCGCCTAATTCAGTGTCAAAGAGTTTGGTGGGATTAATCCCAATTTCGCGCAGGCAAGGTAAATCCTGAGTGCTTGCGTGCAAAATTACTTCATTAAGCGCCAACAAATCATTTAGCTCTTTAAAAAGTTTATGGTTAGGTCCAAATGCAATTGGGTCAATTAGATGTAATCCGCCGCCGATTCGTTTGATCTGAATTAAATATGCCCGCGCGCTATAGCGAAAGCCCGATGCTCTTTCAGCATCTATTGCAAATGGACCGCTTCCTTCTGATAATTCTTTAATCGCCTCGCTAAAAGCGCTCTCGGTATCAATAATCGGGGGAGTTCCTTGCGCAGGGTGACGTAAAGGTATGGGCGCGGTTACTTCTTCTTCTATGGTCTCGGACATTTTATTTCAACGACGCCGTGTTGCAGTTATTGCCGATATGCCATCAGGAATCGTTGGCAAACCTGCAATCTCACCAATGAGATTGCACCAACCCTGTATATGTTGCATCATTTCTTCTGGTTTATTAATAACTGGAGTCCAAGAAGCGCGAATTTCAATTTCCGCTTTATTATTTCGGGGCGATAACTTTCCAAAAGATACGCTAGTTACCCGCGTTACGCTTCCGGAAGGTGCGTTGATTATGCAACCTGTGCTTCCTAAGGATTCTAAAAGCCAATTCCAACCGACTTCGGGCAACATCGGATCTTCTTCCATAACTGTATCAAGGTCTGCCCGTACAAAAGTTACACAACGAAATTCACCCTCCCAAGTTTCTTGTCCGCCGGGTTCGTGAAGTAAGACAAAGCGGCCTGATGCAACCTCAGCTTCATCATCTGCAAGTAAGCCATTACTAACATCTGCTGAGAATGCAAAGGAATATGTCGCTAGTTTTTGAGGTGAAGGCACTTCTTCTAAAATAATTTCCGCGCGAGGAGTAAAGGTGCGAAGCGCTTCAATCATGCAATCAAAACCTTGGGAATCCACTACCTTAATCTAAAGAATTAATCGACACGATTGTGGGAGGCAGGGCGGTAACCTTGCTAAATGGCCACTTTGCTAGCGCTCATATCTAGTGTGCTCTGGGGGATCACCGATTTTGAAGGCGGACGGCTGAGCAAAAAGCGCGCGCCTATTGCGGTATTAGGTGCTTCACAGATAATTGGTTTGATTTTTGGTTTAGCAATTGTTATTACAACTTCTTCATGGCATTTCAAAGCGTTCGGTAACGGTGGCTATTTTATTCCCGGAGCGCTTGCAGGTCTCTTTGGTTATGTTGGTCTGTTCTGTTTATATACCGGACTTTCAATCGGGCGCATGGGAGTTGTTGCACCTATTAGCGCTCTGGGCGCAGTAATCCCACTCACGTATGCGTTGATAAAAGGAGATTCACTTTCTCTAATTACATCCATCGGTGTAGTGCTAGCCCTTACAGGTGCTTTTTGTGCAAGCGGTCCTGAAATTTCACAAGGCTTGCCGCTAAAACCAATTTTACTTGCAGTGTGCGCGGCGATCTGTTTCGGAACAGCCATGACCTTTATTGCAGTTGGTTCGCAGACGAGTGCGCTCATGACAATGGTGGCGATGCGCTTTGCTACTTTATTTGTAACTATTGCAATTGTAATTCGTTTTAAAAGTACTGGAGGTTTTGCGAAATCGGAATTGCCTAGTCTCATCTTCATTGGGGTTGCGGATTTTGTTGCAAATTTATTCTTGGGAATTGCAACCACGCTTGGTTTGGTTTCAATTGCTATGGTCTTAGGTTCGCTTTATCCAATTGTAACTGTGATGCTGGCTTTCAAATTTTTACATGAGCGTTTACATAAAATTCAATATTTCGGAGTGGCACTAGCTATTACTGGCATAGCTCTGATTTCGGCTTTCTAGCGTTTACAAGACCAGAAGATTGTGCCATCAATTTCTAGCCTTTCTTTCTTTGAAAAATCGCCTAACAATTTTTCTACATCAATTTTGTTTTCGCCACCGCTTATCTGAGTAATACTTAATTCAAGTTCATCTATTAGTCCGAGAGCCATAAATTCATTTATCAGCGCCGGCCCACCTTCAATTAAAATATTTTCGCCAAACTCTTTTCGCGCACGAGCCACCGCTTTTGTTGGTGAAGAATTCCAAAGGCGGGCTAACGGATTGCCTGATAACGGATTAATTTCACCTCTAGATAAGATGACAAGGGGTACAGGTGTTCGCAAATAAGGTTCATTTCGCGCAGTATTTCCACCAATAATTATGCAGTCCATTTTGCGCCGTCTTTTTAAAAATATTTCTCTATCGGCGCCACTCGATACACTTTTTGATTTTCCATGCATCGTCGCAGATCCATCACTACCAACGACAAGGGTTGCCATAACTGACATGTGTGAAGATTAGAGCCTTTTTTAGCAGCGGTATCTATAATTTTTCGATTATTTCACGGGGCACGCTCAAAATGATTTGAACGCTAGCGGGAGCCTCGGTTAGCCTTCCCTTGTGAATACGCATCGCGTTTCTAGTACCAGCAAACTTTTATTCGTTACCAATGATTTTGGCCCAAGAGCCGGAGGTATCGAAACTTTTATTATTGGCTTAATCGAACGCTTGCCAAAAAATCAAGTAATTGTTTATACATCGGCCCAAGGAGATACTTCTGCCTACGATGCAAAATGGATGAGCGAGTTTGGTGTTGAAGTAATTAGAGATCGCTCGAAAATATTGCTGCCAACACCACGCGTTGCGCGGGCGGTTTGCAAGATCGCCAAGAGACAAAGAATTCAAAGCGTAGCTTTTGGCGCTGCAGCCCCGCTGGCTTTATTGGCACCAGCCCTTCGTCGCGCTGGAGTAATGCGAATAGTTGCAATGACGCATGGTCACGAAGTTTGGTGGGCAAAAATATTTCCTTTCAATATTGCCATGCGCCAGATCGGCAATAGCGTTGATGTTCTTACATATCTTGGTGAATTTACGCGCTCTGCAATTTCTAAAAGTTTAAGTACAAGGGCTAGGCAATCAATGGTCAAGATTGCCCCCGGAATTGATATTGAATATTTCAGGAGCATTGATGCAACAGATTTGCGTAAAAGTTTAGCTTTGGAATTCAAGAAAGTTATTATCTGCGTTGCTCGCTTAGTGCCCCGTAAGGGGCAAGACGCTTTAATTGAAGCTATGACGCAAGTTTTAGAGCACGAGCCTGATGCGCATCTTCTATTAGTTGGAGAAGGCCCGTATCGTAATCATCTAGAGTCCTTGGTTAGAAAATATCGTCTAGAAGAGAGCATCACATTTGTTGGGCGAATTCAATATGGAGAACTACCTCAATACTTATGTGTTGGCGATATTTTTGCTATGCCCACGCGCTCCCGCTTCAACGGTTTAGAAGTTGAAGGTCTAGGAATTGTTTATCTTGAAGCAAGTGCTTGTGGTTTACCAGTAATTGCGGGTTCATCAGGTGGGGCACCTGATGCCGTTATTGAAAGCGTAACGGGCCTAATTGTTGATGGAAACGATCGGGCAGAAATTGCGGTTGCAATTTTAAAATTACTTGGAGACCCAGCACGCTGCGCAGATATGGGGCTAGCGGGACGAAAATGGATAATAGAGGCGTGGCGCTGGGAAATTTGGGCTAGCGAATTTCGAAAAGTTTTACAGATTTGAAACTAAGCCAGCTTTTCTGGCGATAGAGACCGCTTGCGTTCGATTTTCGGCGCTTAGCTTTCGATAGATTGCGGCTAAGTGAGTTTTAATTGTCGCCTCACTGCTAACGAGGTAACCCTGAAAGGGGTTCGGAGGTTCAAATCCTCTCGTCTCCACTAGTTCACCTGGAACCCATCCCACATGCGAGCCTCAATTTGAAGCAGATTAGCTTTTTGTCACAGCAACCCCAGTAACTAGCTAAGGAATTCTCAGTAAAACATCTCCACATGCGTGAAAATTCTTCATTACTGTAAATCTTTCATGCTAAAGTTCCTTTACACCGTTAGTCGCTTCGGCCACTAATTGCGAAAACCCCGCCTAGGCGGGGTTTTCTGCTTTACCAACTAATTGGTTTTGTAATTTTTCCAACTTTATCCCTAACCTCGATGGGCAATTGCGAACTAGCTAGTACACCTTCTCGCAGTACGAGAGTCCGCGATAGGTTCAATGATCTAAACTTAGAGGAGTGATTATCTCCTGGAAGTATTAGACCCACATTCTTCTGATGCACATGGGAAAGCATTCGTAAAGGCTCATACTGATCAGAGTCATTGGTTAACACCATATATAAATCTGCTGCATCTAGCATCGCATCCATAATCAAATGCGTGGCGAGATTTACATCAGAACCCTTTTCTTCAAATTTATAGATATGGGTTTTGCGGGGCGAGCCATCAACTTCATATTCCCAAGGATAAATAGGGAGCCACATGGGATCGACCCTAAATTGGCCTAAGTGAACATTAATCTTAGGGTTCGCGGTTAAGGCTCGAAGATATGTCTGCTGCCTTTGCTCTTGCCCTGGTTTATGGGGGATACGCTTTAAAGTTGCTGTGAAATATCTTATTTGAACTACTTCATAATCAGGGATGAGCATCGAACACATTGCGTCAAGATCGAGCCATTTGTAAGTCGATTTTTTGAGCATACGGCTGTAAAGATTAAACCCATCGACGTAACAAATCGCTCTCGGTTTGCTCACCAAATCTATTCCAATCTCCAATTAGAACCTTGGAAAGATCTCTCTAGTCAAGAAGTATGTAATCTAATCGTGTAATACGGATTGACGGATACCTCAGATCTAATGTTGTTGATTTCCACCCGTCGTACCTCCTTGAGAAAAGAAAAGCTTGTCGCGTGAACACTGGGCGAGCATCGCAACCAGGGGCATTTGGGCCGGCTTGTTTTACAGATTTGAAACCAAGCCAGCTTTTCTGGCGATAGAGACAGCTTGTGTTCGATTTTCGGCGCTTAGCTTTCTATAGATTGCGGCTAAGTGAGTCATAACGGCTGTGCAAAACCGGA
>Ga0105052_10001402_pt1 | contig 31813 bp, 27 predicted proteins | sample FRY03_FD_78094 | JGI IMG/M metagenome (GOLD analysis project Ga0105052, IMG submission 78094) | Freshwater microbial communities from Lake Fryxell liftoff mats and glacier meltwater in Antarctica - FRY-03 | ecosystem: Environmental > Aquatic > Freshwater > Ice > Glacier meltwater ... | reverse complement strand
GGTGCGGGCAGTCTCGACGAACGTTGCTCCGCCGAGACTGCTTTTTGGACTCCCATTGGACGCAGGAGTAGATGCCTCAAAAAATCCCCCATGCTGGACAGATGCCACTAAAATCCGAGAAGAGCCACTTTTTAACACGCGATGCGCGGCGACTGGGTATTAGCGGTTGTCCAGCATGTCGTTCACGCACCGCGTGCCTCTATCGATCAGCATCCAAACATCCAATCGGCGTTACCCTTCATGCAAGCTGTCTTCGCCACCAATTTCAAATGCAATGCTTGCGTCAACAAAGCACGGGTTCTGTTGGATCAGAAGGACGTGATCGATCGATGGGAGACGGACCTTAGCGACCCGCGGAAGCTGCTTCGCATCGAAATGGTGAATGGCGTTAAGGCTGCCGATATCACGCACCGACTTGCGGAACTCGGTTTTAAAGCAACGCCGGTTCTTGATGCCATACAGGATCGGCCGTTGTCCATGCCCGAAGTAATGGAATCGAAGCCCGGATTTCGCTGGTCAACGTATAAGCCTCTGCTGCTTGTCGTAGCGTACATCACGGCGGCGACGTTTTTCGTCGAATCCATTCACGGACAATTTGAATGGCACCGGGCCATGACGTACTTCATGGGCTTTTTCTTCCTTGGGTTTGCTTTCTTCAAGCTGCTCAACATCGAAGGCTTTGCGGATGCGTTCTCCACTTATGACATCTTGGCGAAACGCTCACGGCTTTATGCGATCGCCTATCCGTGGATCGAAGTGATGCTCGGCGTCATGTTCCTAACGCAGGCCGCGTTGTTTGCTGCCAATGTGGCGACGTTGGTGATCATGACGATGGGGCTTGTCGGCGTCGTGGCTGCGGTTCGTCGAAAACAAGCGATTCAGTGTGCTTGCCTTGGGACCGTCTTCAATCTACCGATGTCCGTGGTGACGATTGTTGAAAACAGCATCATGATCGCGATGGCCGCCATCATGATTTTGCCCTGACATAATTTTGCCTGATTGATGATCGGCGTTGTCGCCCCACATTGATTGCTAGGCGAAGAGTTTGTGTCGTGTTTTGGGAGTGGGTTGAATCTCTTCACCGATGAACCCTCGCTTGATCGGTTCGCGTTGCATCTCGGCAAGCGTGGCATTAAAACTTGCCTTTGATGCCCCGCTGCAAATCGCTTCGAGGTGACGCACTTCCTCATCACCGGTGATCTCTCCGAGTCGCTGCATTCCCGATGAATGGATGCCGACGATCAGCATCGATTGACCGCAGCGGATCAATACGATCGAGCCACTTGCGCCGAGAGATTTCTTTCCGAGGATGCGAAGCGCTTCGTCTGGCAATTCACGGTTGCCGACGGAGTTCTTGGAGGCTTTTCGCGAGACCCAAACCAGGGCAGCGAACAATCCAAGCACAATTGCAAGACTCGACGCGACGGTAATGAGTGGGGTTGTGGACGAGGCTGGTGCTAACGGGGCTGTCTTGGCTTCCGAATCGCTGGGTCTTGGCTGGACTTTAAGCGGAACGGGCGTGAACGTCGCCCGCGTGATTGATGCGGGGGCGGGTTCTTGAGAATACTCAGCTCGCAATAACGTGGCGGGCAACAAAATGAAGGCCAATGCCAAGCCGACTGCAAAAGAGGGGCGGTTCACAACGAAGTCCATTTCGTGAAATAAGCTCACCATCACGGGGTCGCGGAAACCGTTCCGCCAACAAGCTCCGTCACGCGGATGCAAAAATTATCGTTCATGACAAGCACTTCACCATGAGCGATGAGGCGACCATTGACGTAGACATCGACAGGGTCACCCGCCAATTTGTCCAGAGCGACGACCGACCCACCCCGCAAATGAAGGACGTCTTCGAGACGCATTTGAGTGCGACCCAGCTCAATCCGAAGATCGAGTTCAACGTCGCTGAGAAGGTCCATCGTGTGCGGCGGTTCGCTGGACGGATCACTTTGCAAATCGCCAAGTTCAAACGGAACGGGCGCGGCAGGTTTTTTCGCGATCGGAGCGACGGTGTTATTCAGCAACTCATCAAGCTGAGCCTGAGACATTGCGGTATCAGCATCATCGAGACGTTGTTCGATCTCTCGCGCCGGATTGCGGGGTTTGCCAGCCGAAGCGCTGTCTTTTGGCGATGCGGGATTCGCTGGTTCACTCACAAGAGACGCCCTCCTAGCAGTCTGCCTCGCAATTTACTCTTCGATCACTTGATAATCGTTAAAACCGACGCCCAACAAGAGATCGCCTTCGATCAGATGATTACATGTCGTCAAAATACGACGTTGGAGCAACCCCAATTGGTTCTCCTGCAACTCGCTCAACTCGCTATTTCTTATTTTCATTCGAATCGCGTGTCGAAGCCGACCTTCTTTGGCCTCGAATTCGGTTTTCAAAGCTGAAGCATTCTTGTTTCTTACCAGTCCGTAAAGCTTTAGCTCAATCCGAAATTGGCGTTCGGTTTCGATCGGGCTGAAGGTCTCCCCGAACGTTCCTAGTTTAAATTCTTCGACTTTTTCTTTATCGATCGACTTCTGGTCCGCCTGTTCCTGGTTTTGCTGAACCGATTGCACCAATCTTGCCTCAGCCAACGCACTAATTTCCTCTGCCGAGGGGACGAGAAAAAAGAACATGGCCGTTTCGAACAGGACGACCATCGAAACAAATCCAATGATCACGGTTCGAGATTTTCCGGATGCCGGCTTGTCGGCTGCAGCTTCAGTTTTGTCCTCAGCCACTGGTGGTCTCACTTTCTTCGGGAGTCACGTCGACCGGCGTATTTCGCTTGCTCGAGTCCACTCGTAATTCATCGACCGTTTCATCAAGAAGGAACACTTCGGCGCGAGAATTTCGACGCGCCCCTTCCGCATCGCCCACCGCGACCGGTTCGCTGTCACCGGCTGTCGAAAGCCGGAATCGATTGGGGGGGAAGTTGTGTTTTTCGATCAGGTATTGCATGACCGTCGAAGATCTTTGGTAAGCAAGCGACATTCCCATGTCCGTACCGGCGGTACGGGCGGTAAATTCAGCGGTGCAGTGGCCACGAATTTCGATTTTCTGCGGTTTGCCAAGCAGCTGTACCGCCGTTAAATCCAAGTCCTTCATTGCGGCTTGATCGAGCTCGGCCGACGCAAGCGAGAAGAAGATGACCGAGCCCACCGCCGTGGTCTGTCCGGGCCGAACAATTCGAACCGTCGGTTCTTCACCATGCGGAGCTTTTTCGGGCACGCCGCCTTTGGCGGTGTTCTTCTTTTTCGCACGTCCCATCGTCGACAACACACTGAACTCACTCGACCGTGGCTTGGTATCACCCGGCGCCGTGCTTTCTACCGTCTTTGCATAACCGAATTGTTCTCGCATCGAATCGACAAGGGCTTGAAACTTGTCTTCCTGTTTGATTTCGCTCATCGAGACAAGCATGATGAAGAACGTCAGCAGTAGCGACATCATGTCGCCGAACGTAACGACCCATTCGGGGATCATGATCGGTGCTGGTTCGTCATTCATAGCTCAGATTCCTTGTAGGCGACGTGATCGATCGGTCACGCTGCCACCGTTACTCGGCGTTGCGTTGTTTCGGTGGAAGAAATGTTCGGAGTTTCTGTTCGATCGCTCGGGGACTTTCACCGGATTGTATTGCCATCACACCGCGAATTGCAATTTCGATCGCGGTCAATTCGGAGCGACTGAGTAATCCCAACTTCTCGGCGAAAGGGCAAAAGAAGACGTTTGCCATGATCGCGCCATAAAGCGTCGTGATCAGCGCGACCGCCATCCCGGCTCCCAGTTTCGAAGGGTCGCTCATGTCCGCGAGCATCATGATCAAACCGAGCAGAGTTCCAATCATGCCGTACGCCGGAGCGAAACGCCCCATCTGATCCAGGATCGCTTTTCCTTCGCGATGGCGAGCGGCAAGCGCATCTGCTTCGGTGCGTAACACTTGTTCAACCACATCGGGTGTGCTTCCATCGACCGCCATTTGAATCCCTGTTTTGACCAACGGATTTTCAATGTCTTTGATCTTCGATTCCAGCGCCAACAACCCATCGCGTCTTGCGGTTTCAGCGAGAGCAACGATCTGCTTAATCAGCTTCAACTTGTCTACTGATTTATTAAAAATCGTCTTAAGTATTACCTTGGGGCTGCCGATCATGCTGCCCATTGGAAAGCAAATGAAACCTGCGGCGATCGAACCACCAATCACGACGAGAACCGATGGGAGATCCATAAACGCGGTGATCGGCGCGGTGCCGATCATGATCGACCCAAGAATCAATGCACACGCGACAATAACGCCGATGACTGATGCGATATCCATGGTGCTAGGCTGTCGAAACTTGTCGTGGTCTTACAAAACGATTGAAATGTTCGGAAACGGGTTGCTATGACGATGACGACGCCGTGCTCATCGGCGGCATGGGCATCCAGTGCTTCTGCTGCTGGTAGCCGATGGCGCGATGAACGACCTCGTCCATCGATTCTGATACCACAATTCGCTCGCCCGTCGTCAGCGTGATAAACGTATCGGGGCGTGATTCGACGTAACGAATCATCTCCGCGTTTAACACGAACGGTTCACCATCGAGTCGGGTCAGCTTGATCATGTGCGAGGTTTCCTACGATCGGAGGATCGACCTCAACTCTAGGACGCGATTTCGCGCAGCGTCGTGTGATACAAACAGGAAACACAAACACTGCGAATCGATTCGCTTCGCCCAATCCGAACAATCGCTACGACCTGATTGGCCGGTAAAGATCCAAGCCCTTGCGTCCACCAAGTTCCGCATAAGCTTTCACAATCTGATGCCAACCCTGATGCAAGCTGGCTTCATCACTGCCGCAATCGCGTTGCCCGATTTGAAAAAGATAAGGAGCCTCTGCCAATTCTGGCAAACCTGGAATCGAATCGCCTGGTGCGAATCCGATGGCGACAATCACGGCTTCGCAAACGAATGACAGTGTCTCCGCTCCGCAGCGAATGGTGAGCTGGTAATCCGGCGGGACGTCACCATCGATATAGCTTTCGCTCTCGTCATTTGCCGCATTGGTGGTGACGTCTGCATCGTCGTCCGCCTCAATGTCACACGTTGCCATCGAGATCACTTCATGGCCCGTTAGCACTCGTTCTACCAGCAGATCCGTTTCTCCCATTCGGATCAAACCACGGTTTACCCATTCTTGGATGGTCATCGGATACGTCGGATCGCCGGGAAGCGAAAGTCCGCCATCATGCGCCTTTAAGGCGGAAACGGCGAGCGGCGTCAAACAACGATCCGGCAACATCGGCAACGGGTCCCCAAATCGAGACCGAAGCGATTGCCCAATTTCACCTTTCTCAAAAACGGTGACTTCGTATCCGAGATATCGACCATACATTGCGGCTTCGATTCCAAGCGGTCCACCACCAATGACCGCGATGCGGCCTGGCGGATCAAGTGTCATTTCGTAATCGAGGTCGTTTGATTGGTTCATGGTGATTGTCTATTCGAAAGGTTGAGCGTTCGTCGAAGTGAAGGCAATGGCGCCCTATCCGGGATCATGGATGAGCCGCCATTAACCGACCGACGCTGAACGCGGTCAGATCGATATCGTTATCGACATCATGCAATTGGTCGGAAATGGCGACGGCCGTTGCCGGCGCGAGATGAATACCACTGCGGTAATGTCCTGCGGCGATCGAGAGATTGGAAACTCCGGGGACCTTTCCGATCAGCGGAAAACCATCAAAGGTTCCTGGTCGAAGCGCGGACCATTCTTTCTCAGGAGACAATTCGGCAAGCTCTGGCAAAACGGACGTCGCCCATTTCCGAAGCGGGTCAAGCATCTCTGCCGTGGTGGCCTTGATGAAACCCGTTTCCTCTTCGCAGCTGCCGACAAGAACTCGACCATCTTCGCGCGGCACCAGATAGCGATGTCCCTCATTGACAATATGCCTCACCGGAGGCTGAGGAAATCGGTACATCAGCATCTGACCACGGATCGGAATGACGCAATTCGCCAGCCCAAGACTGGTTGCAATTTTCCCCGTCCATGCGCCGCCACAAACGATGACGTGGTCTGACCGATCATGCTCGGAGCTTCCATCCGCATAGTGAATGACCACACCTGCTCGGTTGGATTGGATTACAAGTTCCGCTTCGACGTGTTCATCAATAAGCACATCATTAACAGAGCAAGCAGCCGACAGTGCGGCGATCAAATCGGGTGGTCGAATTTGCCATTCGTCTGGAGACAGTGCCGCCGCACGAAACCGGGTCGAGTTCGCCCAAATCGATAACGCCGGTTCGCTGCTTGCCAATTGTTCACGCGTCAGCGATTGGATTTCGATCTGCAGGTCTCGCTGATACTCAAGACTTGCCATCAGCGAGGCGGCTTCACCCACGCTGCTGGCGAGATAGATGCCTCCACATCTTCGCAGGCCCGGATCGATGCCCGTGACCTTCACAAGCCCGTCGGCCCAGCGGGGGTAGAGGGTGTGACTAAGCCCACGAAACTTTTCAATCGGATCGGTCGCATTGTCGCTGCGAGCCGCCGGAAGGATTCCGGCTGCCGCCCATGACGATTCACAGCCGACGTCGCCACGTTCAACCACACGGACGCGGGTGCCGCGTCGCGACAACTCCCAAGCGATGCTGAGTCCGATGACACCCGCACCGATGATCGTGACACGCATGAAATTAAGATTTGTACTGGGAGTGAAGATTGGAGGTGGATGGAGCCGGAACCGCAAGCATGCGCCGGATCTCGCGTTTCAGTTCAGACTCGGTCGCTTCGGCTTGAAGCAAACGATGAAGAGAATCAAGCGTATCGATATCTTCTCGCATGCCCAGTACCGCAAGGTCGAGACTCGCATTTCGGATCACTTGCCTGGTTTGCTCGAAAACCTGCTCGGTGCTCCAGCCAATCGCTGTGAAGAGCCCTTCGTATTCGGCCTGCCACGGCCCCCTCAAACCGATGGCGTAGTAGCCACCATCCATCGCCGGGCCAAGAACGACGTCATGATCAACAAGGGATGCAAACGCCTGTTCTAACTCAGCAGCCGATAACGTCGGCAAATCGGCACCAATCAGCACCACTTGTGCGTCTTTCGCCGGATCACATTTCAAAAAGAGAGCTTGAAACGCATGTTTCATGCGGCATCCCAGGTCTCCGTCACGCTGAGGCAACGCAAGCCAACCGAGGGTGATCGCGGTCTGCATCCTATCGCAAGCCTCATCCGGCGATACAAACACGCAGCGGTAATCCGCGACATTTGCCAATCGGTTTCCCAGCCGCAGCGTGAAATGCTTGTGGATATCCGCCGCCACCAAGTCGCCAGTATCTTTCGCCAAACGCGTCTTTACCTGCCCAGGAATCCAGTACTTCGCCATCATCCCCAGTCCGCGGCTCGGGACGCTTGGTTCCGATGGCCTCTCGCGGACGTGCTGTGGCCGATTCATTGAACGTCCGATTCACTTGGTTTGATTACGATAGGTAAGAGCGAGGCTGCCATGCCGCACTCGTTTTGTTCCGGTTTTTCTTCGCGAAAGGCCGGTCAAAAGTTTATACTATGCAGTAGGGTACACGATGGCGTCGACGGCGTTAAAATTCGTCATCATGATGGGCCTTGTGGCCCCGATTTTGCGGATATTCTTGCGGATATACTTGCGGATCTTGGCGTACTGAGCGGTAATCAAGCACCTTTCCGTTTAATATACCTTTGCCCGTCAAACGATGATTACTTGGCGACAACTCGCTACTAGGCCCCCTGCATGCCAGCAGAAGTTACTTCGGAACGCTTCCTTGATATTGTCGAAAAAAGTCGGCTGGTGGAGCCTCGTGCTCTGGCTGAATTTAAAGACAAACTCAAAGCGAAGTACGGCGAAGAGCTTCCCGTTGATGCAAACAAAATCGCGGACGCGATGCGAAACGCGGGGCTGGTGACGCAGTGGCACACGGAGAAACTGCTGACCGGAAAGTACAAGGGCTTCTTCCTCGGCAGATACAAGTTGCTGGGCCACATCGGCAGCGGCGGGATGAGTAGCGTCTACCTAGCCGAACACACGCGAATGCACGACAAACGCGCGATCAAAGTATTGCCACGGACGAGAGTGAAAGATGCGACCTACCTCGCCCGATTTCAACTCGAAGCCAAAGCCATCGCGTCGCTCAATCACCCCAACATTGTTAGCGCGTTCGATATCGATAATGAAGGTGATACGCACTTTATTGTGATGGAATACGTCGACGGCGTGGACTTGCAAGTCCTCGTTCGACGCGACGGTCCCATCAACCCAAGCACTGCCGCCGAACTTCTTGCGCAGGCGGCGGACGGATTGCAGCACGCGCACCAACGAGGTGTAATTCATCGCGACGTCAAGCCTGCGAATCTGCTGTTGGACAAAGAAGGTCGAGTCCGTTTGCTCGACATGGGCTTGGCACTTGTCGCGGCGCAAGAGTCCGAATCGCTGACCGTGGTCCACAATGAAAATGTCTTGGGAACTGCGGATTACTTGGCGCCGGAGCAAGCGTTAAATAGTCACAAGGTCGATCATCGTGCTGACATCTACGGTCTTGGATGTACGCTTTATTACCTCCTTACCGGACGTCCGCCGTTTCCGGAGGGCACGTTGGCCCAGCGGATCGCGAAACACCAATCCGAGATGCCGACTTCGATCAAAAAGCTTCGACCGGATTGCCCCGGCGAGATCGAAGGTATTTGCGTTAAGATGATTCAGAAGGACCCGAAGTATCGTTATCAATGCGCTGCCGATGTCGCTGAAGCGCTCCGCAACTTTGTGGTGAACGCTCCCAAGAACAAGCCGGTACCGGTCCCCGCGGGTGGACCGACTTTTCGTGAAGGCAACTCGCTGAAAGGATCGGGATCAAGCAGCCGATCAGGTTCAACCGTCCAGCACGATACGGTCAGCTCAAAGGGCGACGATACGATGGCCGGGGATCGCTCAGCCTTGATTCGCGGGTCAGGATTATCGTCTTCGGATAGCGGACGACTCGTTGCCATAGCGCCGAAGCCAGGTGCCAGCGACCTGTTTGGAGGCAGCTTTCTCGATCTCGAACTCGAATCAGGCTACCGCAAACCCGGGGAGTCTTCGCTTCGCCCTAAACCCGCATCCGGCATCGGGAGTGATGTGCTCAGCGGCAACAGTGCTTTTCATTCGAAGAGTCCTGGCACGAGTTCAAAAAAGAATGGCCCCGGCTCTGCCGCGGGACCATCAAACAAGACACAGAAACCGATATCTGCTCCCAAGGCCACATTAAGCCCCACCCTCATCCGCATTGGCTTGGGAATTCTTTTTGTTCTCGCAATCATGATCGGGTACCTCTTGGCGATGGTCACATCGTAATTTCGGGCTCACTTTCAAAAATCCGGTTGAGCAATCGGGCATTTGAAGAACCCAGTATCTATAATTGAGTCCAGTGGATCCTGTTTCGCGTTCGACCATCATATCTTTTGTCTCTTCTCCCGGGTCGTACCTCATGTCATCGCTCTCCCCAGATCAGATCATCAAGAACCCTACGCAAGACAAAGGTAGTCCTGAATCTGCGACGTCGAGTAGTCTCTTGGCGGAACAAGTAAGGCTTAATGAAGCCGCTGAACGAACTCAGAATTGGAAGCGTTGGGGCCCGTATCTTTCCGAGCGACAATGGGGAACGGTTCGAGAAGACTATTCGGCAACGGGTGAGTGCTGGGGTTATCTTTCGCATGAACATTCTCGAAGCCGCGCCTATCGCTGGGGCGAAGATGGCTTGATGGGATTTACCGATCGCGAATGTCGTCTCTGCTTTGCGGTTGCACTTTGGAACGGACGCGATCCCATTTTAAAGGAACGGCTTTTCGGTTTGACAGGCCCGGAGGGGAATCATGGTGAAGATGTAAAAGAGTGTTACTACTACTTGGATTCATCTCCAACGCACTCTTATGTCAAGATGCTTTATAAGTATCCACAGGCCGAGTTTCCTTACTCGGATATTGTGAATGTGAACCAGGGCCGAGGACGGGATGCGGCAGAGTTTGAGTTGATGGACACGGGCGTGTTCGATAACAATCGATATTTCGATGTTATGACCGAATATGCGAAGCAGTCGCCTGATGATGTATCGATACGCATCACGGTATCCAATCGTGGGCCCGAATCCGCGACGGTTCACTTGCTACCAACACTTTGGTTTCGCAATTCGTGGTCATGGGGTTGCACTCATGATGGCTGCGAAATCAAGCCACGCCTTCATGCCGCGGGTGACATTGAAACGATCGCCGACCATGGTTCTCTTGGTCGTTTTCGCTTTTATTGCGATCATGATACTGACGGCAATGCGCCGGAACTTCTTTACACGGAGAACGAAACCAATTCAGAACAATTATTCAACGTAAAGAACGAGTCACGGTATGTAAAAGACGCGATCCATCGTTTTGTGATTCAAGGCGAAACCGCCGCTGTAAATCCAAAACGGCAAGGCACCAAAGTCGCCGCTCACTACATCATCACGCTTGCCGCCGGAGAGTCGCAAGTGGTTCACTGCCGTTTGGTAAAGGACTCAGCCGCGATCGGTGGATGCCTTGCAACGACAAGAGATGAGCTATTCGCCCAGCGGATTGCAGAAACCGAAGCCTTCTACGATTCCGTGATTCCGGCAGACACCAATGAGCAGCAACGGGCGGTTGCAAGGCAAGCATACGCCGGGCTGCTGATTAGCAAGCAGTTCTATCACTACGTCGTCAATCAATGGCTCGATGGCGATCCGATGCAGCCGCCACCGCCCGAAGGGCATCGGCATGGGCGCAATCAAGAATGGAGGCACCTGTTCAATCGCGACATTATTTCGATGCCGGACAAATGGGAATACCCTTGGTACGCGGCTTGGGACCTGGCATTTCATATGATTCCGATGGCCAAGATCGATCCCGATTTCGCCAAAGATCAACTGCTATTGTTTCTACGTGAGTGGTACATGCACCCCAACGGGCAACTGCCGGCTTATGAGTTTGCCTTTGGCGATGTCAATCCGCCTGTTCATGCTTGGGCTTGTTGGCGTGTTTATAAGATCTCCGGAACTCCGGAGCATCGCGATACGAAGTTTCTAAAAAAAGCTTTTCACAAGTTACTGCTAAACTTCAATTGGTGGGTCAATCGCAAAGACCCGCGAGGCAAGAATCTCTTCTCGGGCGGTTTCTTAGGATTGGATAACATCGGGGTCTTTGATCGGTCGCAACCGCTACCCACCGGCGGACATCTTGAGCAGGCCGATGGTACCGCCTGGATGGCGTTCTATTGCTCAACGATGTTGTCGATCGCGATTGAACTTGCATTGGAAGACGACATTTATGAGGACATCGCCTCCAAGTTCTTCGAGCATTTCGTTGCCATCACCGACGCGATGAACGGGATCGGTGGAACGGGTTTGTGGGATGAACAGGATGGGTTCTACTACGACGTGCTGAATGCGAACGACAGCACTATGCCACTTCGTATCCGGTCGATGGTCGGCATCATTCCACTGTTTGCCGTTGAAGTCTTCGAGCAAGAGAATCTGGATAAGTTGCCGGGGTTCAAGAAACGCCTGGAGTGGTTCCTTCGAAATCGCGCGGACCTGAGTCGTCAGATTTCTTATTTGGATCGGGACGGGGAACAGCAACTTCATGCCGATTTGCCCCGTCGACTGCTTGCCATTCCGTCGCGTCAGCGTTTGGAACGGATGTTAAAATACATTTTAGACGAAAATGAATTTCTCTCGGATTATGGTATCCGGGCGCTGTCAAAGGTGCATGCTGAGCATCCGTTTGTTTTCCGATTTGCGGGGCAAGAGCACTGCGTCGAATACGTGCCGGGTGAATCAAATACGGGGATCTTCGGCGGCAACTCGAACTGGCGCGGGCCGATCTGGATGCCCGTCAACTATTTGATCGTGGAATCGCTGGAGCGCTATCACCACTTTTACGGAGATTCGTTTGTGGTGGAGTGTCCGGTGGGTTCCGGTGTCATGATGAACTTGAAGGAAGTTGCGGACGAAATATCGCGGCGTCTTACGAAGATTTTCCTTCCCGATGAAAACGGTCGACGTCCCTGTTATGGCGATGACGCTCGGTATGCTGAAGATCCGCACTGGAAAGATCTGGTGTTGTTTTACGAATATTTTCACGGCGATTCTGGACTTGGAATCGGTGCTAGCCATCAAACAGGATGGACGTCTCTGGTAGCAAAGCTATTGGAACACTGAATCAAACTTGCGGGACTTCTTGATGATTAAAAATGATTCGACTTTGGAATGGCTAGAAACGAATGGTCTTGGCGGATTCGCGATGGGCACGGCATCTGGCGAACGAACCCGGCGTTATCACGGTCTGTTGATGATGGATCGCAACTCGCGCCGAACGATCCTTGTGAACGGCTTGGAAGTTTGGGCGGAAACCACTGCCGGGACCTTTCCTTTGTCGACCCAGGTCTATGACGGTGGTGCCAGGTTTCCTGGAGGCGTAGATTACTTGGAGCACTTCACGCATCATCCGTGGCCGAAATGGAAGTTTGCGTTTCCCAATGGAATACAGATTTCTCAGGAGATCATGATTCCTCGCGGTCGCGATGCGACATTGATTCGGTGGACGAAGTCTGGGGGCACTGCGGTGAGATTGCATGTGCGGCCTCTTCTCTCCGGTCGCGACTACCACACCTTGCAACATGAGAATGACGAGTTTGAATTCGCTGCCGAGTTGCCTGATTCCACCGGAAGCAACGAGTCGGTCGTCGCCTGGCAGCCGTATCAGGATTCTCCCAGAATCGTTGCCCGTGTCTCGGGATCCTATGAGCATAAACCGTTATGGTTTCGATCCTTCTATTATGAAGCGGAACAAGAACGCGGTTTGGATTTTCTAGAAGATTTGGCTTCACCTGGCGAGTTTCATTGTGATCTTGGTTTGTCGGCAATAACATTGGCTCTTAGCGTTGATGAACCGCTGGAGAGGGTCGACGATGTCTTTGCGATTGAGACGCAACGACGCAGCAAAATGTCGCCATTAAAATTGGCGGCTAGCCACTACATCGTCCGACGTGATGAACGCGCAACCATCATCGCAGGCTATCCGTGGTTTACGGACTGGGGGCGTGACACCTTCATTGCACTTCGTGGATTGTGTTTGGCCGGAGATGATTTGGAGGTTGCAAAAAACATCTTGTTGGCTTGGTCGGAAACGGTATCCGAAGGTATGTTGCCCAATCGCTTTCCCGATGGTGATGGTGCTCCCGAATACAATTCCGTCGATGCATCGCTTTGGTTTGTGATCGCGGCGAACGAGTTTCTTTCGCTTGCCTCGGCACGCCCCGGGATGGTGAACGCTGCGGAAGAAGCCAAATTGATTCTTGCCACCGACGAGATTTTGGCTGGTTACCGTCGAGGCACTCGTCATGAAATTCGGATGGACGAAGACGGATTGATTGCTGCGGGAGAGCCAGGCGTGCAGTTGACTTGGATGGATGCGAAGGTGAACGACTGGGTCGTGACTCCGCGGATTGGCAAGCCGGTCGAAATCCAGGCGTTGTGGTTAAATTGCCTGTGGCTGGCGGGGCGACGAAAGAGTGAATGGGCCGAGATATTCGACGCCGCATTACCGACGTTCCGCAGGAAATTCTGGAACGAAAAAGCGGGGGGATTGTACGACATCGTGGATGTTGACCATGCGATTGGAACCGTCGACGCCAGTTTTCGCCCCAATCAAATCTTGGCAGTCGGTGGCTTGCCCTATGTGTTGATCGAGGGGCGCCGGGCGAGATCAATGGTCGATGGCGTTGAACAAAAGCTATGGACGCCGCTCGGCCTCCGAACACTCTCGCCGGATGATTCGAATTATCGTGGACAATATGTTGGCGGGATTTATCAACGCGATGGTGCCTATCACCAAGGTACTGCTTGGCCGTGGTTGCTGGGTCCGTTTGTCGATGCCTGGTTACGCGTTCGCGGGAATTCAACCGAAGCGAATCGTGAGGCGAAGCAAAAGTTTTGGGCACCGATTGAAAAGCATATAAATTCCGCTGGCCTCGGACATATCTCGGAAGTCGCTAGCGGGGATGCCCCTCATCGTCCGGCTGGCTGCCCGTTCCAAGCATGGTCTCTGGGAGAATACATTCGAGTTTGCAAGCCAACGCTCTCGGGGCGATCGAATGTTACATCCGATAGCAAGCAAGTTTCATCAAAGCAAAGCTAGAGACATTTATCAACAAAAAACGCCACCCCGTGATCGGGTGGCGTTTTCGAATTTAACAGTCGATAGCGGACGTTAGCTGTTGGACAGCGATTCTTCGTCTTCGGTCTCATCTGCGGTTACGGAATCGCCCTCAGAAACCGGCGCTGCGTAGCCACCCGTAGCCAGAACGCCCTGTTTGATTTCTTCTGCGATCTCTGGATTCTCGATTAGGAAGTTCCGAGCCTTTTCCTTGCCTTGACCGAGGTATGTTTCGCCGTATTTGAACCATGCTCCACTTCGGTTGACGATCTTGTGGATCGTTCCGAGGTCAAGCAAATCGCCTTCGTAGCTGATGCCGTTGCTGTGCATCATGTCAAACTCAGCGATGCGGAATGGAGGAGCGACCTTGTTTTTGACGATCTTGGTGCGAACGCGTTGTCCCACCTGTTCTTCGCCATCCTTCAGTGCACCGATACGACGCACATCGATTCGGCAAGAACAGTAGAACTTCAGCGCGCGACCACCAGGTGTCGTTTCAGGACTTCCGAACATCACGCCGATCTTCTCGCGAATTTGGTTGATGAAGATGACGCAGCATTTACTCTTGGCGATCGCACCGGTCAGTTTTCGCATCGCTTGGCTCATCAGTCGAGCCTGCAAACCGACGTGGCTGTCGCCCATCTCACCTTCCAATTCCGCTCGCGGCACAAGAGCCGCGACTGAGTCAATGACGATGACATCGACGGCATTGCTCTTCACCAACATCTCGCAAATCTGCATCGCCTCTTCGCCGTGGCTAGGCTGGCTAACCAAAAGCGTATCGAGTTCAACGCCCAATTTCTTTGCCCAGCTTGGATCAAAGGCGTGCTCCGCGTCGATGATCGCCGCGATGCCGCCGGTCTTTTGAGCTTCCGCACAGCAGTGCAATGCAAGCGTTGTCTTACCGCTCGACTCGGGGCCGAAGATCTCAATGATTCGGCCGCGAGGAATTCCAAAGCCGCCCAAGGCCATGTCGAGGCTGAGACTGCCGGTGGAAATCCCATCGATGGTCAGTTTTTGGGACGCTCCCAGAGGCATGATTGCCCCGTCGCCAAACGTTTTCTCAATCTGCTGAAGCGTCGTCTTTAGGCCAGGCTCAAGCTCGAGAATCCTCTTCATTCCTGGATCGAGCTTCACTCCCTTAGCCGCTGCTTCTGTCGCAACCAATTTCTTCTTAGCCATTCCCCAGTCTCCCTGCATACCTTGTGGCGTGGATTTCCGTACTGCCCGAGGTTCATCTTTCGAAGCCTTGCGAGCTAGTGGACATTAATATAGTACCGATCAAACTTTCCCGTCACAATCGACTATCCACTTTTTTTTAACGGCTTTTTTTAGCGGGGTTTTGAGCTGCGTGAATCGCGTTGTGCTTCGGTAATGACAGTATTGGCGACCGGTGTGACACGTCTGGTCAACGCCGAGAAATAAAGTTTCGCAAATTCCCAGACTTGACGAAGACAGCCGTCCCCGTTCCCGGCGACTCTCGAACCATTCCCACCAAACTTAAATATCCACCCTACGTTCCGGCACGAATCAAATCGATCATTTCGTCCGTGCTGAGTCGTCCCGCTTGGTCGGTTCCGCTGAGCACGCTGGCAACAAGCTCTCGTTTGTTGGCGTGCAATTCGAGGATCTGTTCTTCGATCGTATCCTTCGCGACCAAACGGTATACGGTAACGGCTCGTTCTTGACCAATTCGGTGAGCTCGGTCCGTCGCTTGATCTTCAACCGCGGGGTTCCACCATGGATCAAGATGGATCACATAATTCGCCGCCGTCAGATTCAATCCCGTTCCACCGGCCTTGAGCGATATCAAGAACAAATCCCCTTCACCGTTTTGGAACGCATCGACGCGGCGCTGTCTTTCCGGAGCGGGCGTTGATCCATCGAGGTACTGATACGAGATACCACGTTCGTCGAGAGCCTCTCGTACGACGTCGAGATGTTTGACGAATTGGCTAAAGACAAGCGCTCGATGTTCTCCATCACGGAGTTCTTCGACTGTCTCCATAAACAGGTTCAACTTGGCCGAGCTTTGGCGATAACCCTTGTCGACCATTCTCGGATGGCAAGCGAGTTGGCGAAGTTTGGTCAGCCACGCAAGCGTTCTCATGCGTTGATCGCCGCCGGTCCGTTCGCCCAGCGACTCGCCGCTCAATTCCGCGATCGCGGCAACGCGAGCGTCTTCGTATCGCTTGCGTTCTGAGGTTCCCATCTCAGCGAACAAGGTCACCTCGGTACGCGGTGGCAATTCAGTGAGCACATTTGACTTTGTTCGTCGCAAAATGAATGGCCGCACAAGTTTGGCCAGCGATTCACGCCGGTCGTCATCCTTATGACGCTCAATCGGCTCGGCAAATCGAGTGCGGAATCGTTCCCACGATCCGAGCAAGCCAGGGCTAAGTGTGCGAAACAAACTCCACAATTCACCCAAGTGATTTTCGAGGGGTGTGCCTGACAAGCCAAGTCGCCAATTCGCATCGATGCTACGAATCGCTTGGGCCGTTTTGGTTTGTGCATTTTTGATAAACTGTGCTTCGTCAAGCACCAGCGTGTTCCATTCGCGGGCCGCAAACCGAGCCGCATCGCGTTGAAGCAGTTGATAACTGACGATGATCAAATCGTTTGGCTCCGCCGAATCGAGAAGATGTTGTCGATCGTGTTCGCGATAAAGACGTGCTCGAAGCGGCGGCGCGAACTTCTCCGTTTCTCGCATCCAGTTATCGCCCACACTTGTTGGCGCAACGACCAGTGCCGGGCCATCGGGACCGCGATCGATCAGCACCCCGAGTGCCTGAACTGTTTTTCCAAGTCCCATGTCATCGGCGAGGATGCCACCGACGCCCCAGCGACTCAACCGCGCCAGCCACTGATAACCTTCCTCTTGATATTGCCGCAGCGTTGCCCGAAGTGCTTTGGGCGTCTCCGGCATCCAGTCGCGAATCGCATCCAGTCTCGTCAGTGATTGCTGCCAACGAATGTTTGATTCGATGCAAACATCGTCACCCAGTAAGTCGCTGACAACCGAAGCGGCGGCATCCGCAACTCGCAGTGTCCCTCGTTCCGACACCACCGCATCGTCGAGTTGCTGAAGACGCTTGCGAAACGCTTCGCTGATCTGAGCGAACTCACGGTCACCGACCCGCACCAAACTTCGATTTTCGCGTACTGCGACCAACAGATCCGAAAGCAATACCTGCTTTCCGTCCAGCTCAACAAACCCAGTCAAGCCGAACCAATCGCGTCGATCGTCAAGCTTCACTCGCAGCGATGACGGCGTGATTTCACCACGCACTCGCATCGCTTGACCCTCGGGCCAGAGGATGACGGGAGTGCCCTCAATAGGTTCATAAAGTCGTCCAAGCAGGTCCAGTGCGGCATCGTCCGACAATGCCACCCACGACACCGGTCCATCGACTTGTAATCCGAGCAGACCGTATCGCGAGACAACGGTGGACGCTTGCTCGGTTTCCCACGGAAGGTCTCGCTGCAATCGCACGGGGCCGTCATCGGTGAGGCAGCGAACCACCTTCGGTCCCGCGCCGGGAACTTGGCTTGCCGGAAACCGGGGCTCATCAACACGAATGGAAATACTGAGTCCAGCCGTCGCTCGCGGGCGAAGCTCGATCACGATCGTCGACTTCGCTTCCTCGATCGGACCAGAAAGCTCATCGGGCAATCGAACGCTGATCAAAGGATCTAACTTGCCACAAGCCGCAGCAAGCTTCGCGGCCGAGTTGCCATCCAACAACACATCATCAAGATTTTCGCGCAGCAAGTATTCCAACATCGCCGCGGAGCGCAGGTCACGAAGATCACAGACCAAAAGTTTGCGTTGCTTCTCGGCGGCGAAGATCAGCATCGCGTGAAGCGGGCTCGAGTAGCCAATCTGGATCTCAACATCGTCGCCCTTCAGCTCGCAATCGATTCCTGGAACCTGAAGTCGCGGTCGATATTTCTTTGCCATCAACCGATTGACCGAAGACAGCTTATCCCAAGGATTCGCTTCCTCCATTTCCGCGGGCTCATCGGACGAGGAATGGGAACCGTCGACGCTTTCAAGGACCAGCGTCAATTCACCTCGGAGCACTTCGATAGGAGTCGCATCACCATCGTCCCACGCAACGTTAGGATGGCCGACCAATTGGCGAAGGGCTTCATAAGACGCGAAATCTGTTTTTCCATAGGTCGCTCCGCTCATGGAGACAAGCGACATCACCTTGGCATCGATCGAGCAACGAAATAGATCTGTGCGAGACTCTAATTCGTACTCGCGAAGCTCTTTGCCCTTCGTCCAACCAGACCCGCCTTTGCGAGGCCGCTGCTCGTACGGGACAACGGAGAGAAGTTGGTAGTAGCGGTTGGAGTTCAACCGCACTCGCCACTGAATGCGAGTCGCAAGATCCTCCGAAGCGGATTGTCCATTGTCGCTCGTCATCGTCAACAAATTGTCGACCAGTGTCCGGCCAAGCGATGTCGCATCAACGGTCAGTTCGGCGAAGAAGTCCTCGACTTCACTTGAACTTCGTTTGCCAAGTTGTTCTTGCAACCACCACGCAGCGGCCAGCGTGTGCTCGCATTTCAGCGAAGACTTGAAGGCGGAGCACTCACAAACCGGCGAGGCATCGAGCGAAACGCCGGTGCCGCGTTTGCGGTCTTGAGATGATTGCTCCGAATCGGCACGAATCACAATTTGGAACTTGGAGCCGCTTTCACGACCATCCTTGCCCCTAAAAATGAAACAAAGTGCAACACCATCGCGGTCGAGCGTCGGTGTTTTGATGCGGATTTGCGAAGCGCGTTTATCAAGGCCCCGATCATGTTCGTTGATCAAAACCTCCACAGCTTCGGCGATAAGACTACCTATGTGTCCCATGTCACCGGTCGCTGGCCTATTCAAAATCACAATCCTTGTCGTTGTTCATCAATTCGCCCGACTTCGCGGGCCGGTGCTCAATTGGCAAGCCCAACAGTTTAACGTGACCAGTGGCTAACGCGAAGCCAGTTCAAGGGTTGTGGCGACTTTCCCTCCAGATGCGTCGCAAACAGGCGTCAAAATGGCCAAGAATCGTGGAAAATTTATCATTATTGATGATTACGAAGGCAATTTGATTGGCAGAGTCACTCGCTCGCAGGCCCTCTGGTTCATTGCGATGCTGTGATTCGAAACAAAAACAGCAAGTCAGACGAGTCGCTTCATCCGAGGCCCGTGGCAAAGCCGATTGCGTGTTGCGGCAGCGACTTTTCATCGGATTTGCCGATCTAAATCAATCGTCGGCTTTCATGTTATCCTGTTGTATTGGCACTGGATCTTCATGTCGCTGGATCAAGAGATGACCGTAAAATCGAAACGAGTTCGAGCATTAGCGGATAAACTCCGCGTGGCGTTGGTAATTGAAACCTCGAGCAGTTACGGTCGCGGATTGCTTTCGGGCATCGTCCGTTTTCGTCAAACGAGTCGCAATTGGTCCGTGTTTCTTGAACAACGAGACCTGACCTCGGAGTTCCCCGATTGGCTGGCGAATTGGGAGGGTGACGGAATCATATCACGCGCCACGACTCCGGCGTTGGCTGACGCGGTCGCCTCGACCAATGTTCCGCTAGTGGAACTAACCGACCGTCGTCAGGATTTTGGATTCACCTACGTTTGGTCCAACGATGCCGCGATCGGAAAGCTGGGGGCAGAGCACCTGATCGACCGGGGGTTCCAAAACTTCGCGTTCTGCGGCTTCGATGACGAAGCGTGGTCGTTACGCCGAGAAGTGGCGTTCGAAGAGGCGATTCGAAATGTGTCCCATCAGCTTTCGGAGTCGTATCGAACGTCTTGGTTTGGTGAGAACGTTGCGCAGTGGGACGTTCAACAATCGCAAATTGTTGAATGGTTGCATTCACTTCCCAAGCCCGTTGCCATCATGGCCTGCAACGATGTTCGTGGACAACAAGTCATCGATGCCTGTTCGCGAGCCGGGCTTCTGGTGCCGGAGCAGGTGGCCGTGCTGGGCGTTGATGACGATGCGTTGCTTTGTCAATTGTGCGATCCACCTCTTTCGAGCGTCGTTCCCAATGCGGAGCTGATCGGATATCGCGCGGCCGAACTGTTGGCTCAAGAAATGACCGGTGAGCGAGCTGTCGTACGGAAGCATTTGGTGGATCCGATCGGCGTCACACACCGCCAGTCAACCGACACGTTCGCCGTCGAGGATCCCGAAGTTGCAAAGGCACTCAGTTTTATCCGTGATCGTGCCTGCGCAGGGATTGGCGTCGATGATGTCGCTCGTCATGTTGGTGTTTCTCGCAGCACGTTGGAGCGAAAATTACGACGGTACTCCAATCGATCGCCGCAGGAGCACATTCGAAAAGCGCAGATTCGACAAGCGCAAGAATTACTCGTGAAGACCGAGTTGCCGATCGACCACATCGCCACCGTTTGTGGTTACGAGCATCCGGAGTATCTGCACGTGGTATTTCGTCGCGAGCTGAACATGACGCCAGGTGAATTCCGCCGAGATTCCCAGCGATAAGATGAGTCACGCTTAAGGTCGAGCATCACTTTGAAACGATTGGCATGGGAACGTCAATCACGATCGGTTTGCCCGGTATCCAAACTTCGTTGTGCATCGCGAGCGGCGTCAATCGCACGGGACCATATCCCGTTTTCTCAACGTCAATTTTGAACTCGTCTTGGACAGCTTCGGTATCGATCAATCGGCGTCCTTGATGCTCAACCGCAATGCGGCTGGCGCCCGGTGAATCGATCTTTACGGCGATGGATCCTTGCGACGCAGCAATCCCCTCATCTTTATTTTCAGGTGTCACCATCGTCTTGGCCTCGATCTTGGGACAATCCTTCTCGTCGCCGATCAAGACATAAGTTGACTTCAACGTCTTCATTTGAACCGGATGTTTGCTGACCGCGACGACGGTAACTTCGTGCCATCCGCGAGGAAGTCCGGCACTGTTGATACGCAACGCTTCGACGGGCTTGGTCGCCAGAGCCAATTGACCACCAAAGTAAATTTCAAACCGATTGACTTTCGCGGCGGCGACTTTGAATGGTCGCCAAAACTTGATTCGCATCGAAAATGCATCAGCGGCATTGGTGATATTTTCTAGCGAAAAAGCTTCGTTATGTTCATCTCCATAGGGGCGGCACAGCGGATCGCCCACGATCAACAACTGGTACGGTGAGTCAACGGAGAGATAAAACGCCTCTGCCAGCGTCGTCCCCGCGGCGTAGTAGGCATACATCAGCGGCGTGGGAAACTTGAACTGCAGTGCATACGGTTCCGTCACGGTACCGCTTGTCCCCGCCGCACCGCCACGGAGCAACTCGACCATCGAAGTTTGGCCGTCAGCTTGATGAAGCACTCCGGACGTGCTGGTCAAATTGTCGGCGATGGAACCAGGCAACAACGTGTTGAACGCAAGCGGCCAATCGTAATTTGCAGAGCCCAGCATTGCGCCCATCAATTTCTTCTGCTCTTTCGGCAGACGATCCTTATTGATGATGACGTCATGTCCCAATTGACGAAGCGTGTCGACAGCGATGGGCATCAGCGGAAATCGAGTCGTCGAACGAACGTCATCCGAGTTGCTGAAGTAGAACGTGGCGGGGCCACCGGTCGCATCGGCATCCGCGGCTCGCGTCAAGATTTCGATCGCTTCGTCGAGCGACGTGCCTCGCGCTTTAGTCACCGCCAAGACGACGGATAGCAAGTAACGAGGGCCGGTCGCGTCTCCCAGCGGAAGACCGTTTTGGCCCCAAACCGTCCGGCCTGAAAACGGCATCGGTGGAATTCGATTGGGCGTGATCGGTGGCATCGCGGCGAGCAATTTGACGAAGACATCGTGCTCGCGAATCTTGTCGAACGCGCTGTCGTTTTCAAAGACCAAGCGATACGCGACGCGATCACGAAGCATCGCCGAAATTGTCTCCAGTCCATCATCGACTTGTTCGGCGAGAACTTGGTAACCTGCTAAGCGAAGACGTAGTGGCCACTGCTGCGGATGCTTTTTGATCAGTCCTTTCAGCGAATCGGTGGCGACCGTGAAGCGTTGTTCCTTTGCTGCCATGAGCGCATCTTCAAATACCTTCCGGTCGTCGCTGATGAAGGGGTTTTGCTGGAGCGCATCGACATCGACGCGAGAGTAAAAATTGGTTCGCGGTGCGACATATCTAACTTGTTCATCGCCGAGAAATTGATAAAGCGTTGTCAGGCCGTTGATTGAGCCGACGGGTGTAAAGAGGTGGTGCCGCGGAGGCACTTTTGCGAAGTCGGTGTTGAGATTGATCGCGGTCGGAAAGTCGGCGGAGTAAGCAATGATGTCGGTTTGGTTTCCAAGGCCTCGCTTGTCCAGTTCCGCAAGCATCGGCTTTAAGATGCTCGCTTTCATCTCTTCGATTCCGCAGGACATTTCCTTGGGGACGTTGTCGAGCGTGACAATGCACCGATCAGGAATCCCACGGAGCGATGCGTAATGGTTCGCGATGGTCAACGAGTCGGTCGAGTTCGCGTTGACAATCAAGGCCGTCCGCATCGGATCCGTTGCGCCGATCGGCTGAGTTGCCGCCAGAACCCAGCAGACGAAGATGATGGCCGTCACGTGCTGACGCTTGGGCAAGTGAGTGGAAAATCCCATCAACGATCATTTACCCCTGCGTTCTCGATGTTGAAATCCGCTGTTTGACGCCAGGCTGCTATGATAAAGCGTCGCATCTTCATAAGCGTGGGCCAATGGCTCGCGTCACGAAATATTGCGGGCGGATCGCTGGTGCCGTTAAAAGCACCTTGTCGAGCGCTCACAATGGGCGTCGAAACCAAGGGACTATCTGCGGAAAATCGTATTCTCGCATCTGTTTGAACGCCGAGAGGGCCGTGAAAAGCATCGTTGAAAGAAAACAGAACGAAGCCTCGTCGCTGCGTTGTGACAATTTAGTCGTACGATTCGGGGACTCCGCACCCGCGATCGATGGGATTTCGTGTGAATTTCCCGCTGGTCAAGTCACCTCACTTGTCGGCCCCAGCGGATGTGGAAAGACAACGCTTTTACGAGCGCTTGCCGGGCTTCAGTCGCCAAGTTTTGGTTTGATCACGGTCGATCCCTCGGCACAGCCGCAGCGTGGTGAAGTCGCTTTTGTTTTTCAGCAGCCAACGCTTTTACCGTGGCGAACCGCACTGGACAACGTTCGCTTGCCGCTTCAACTTGGCGTTGATTCATCGACGAACGAAGAGGCAACGGTTCGCGCCAAAGACGAATTGCGCGCGATGGAGTTAAAAGAAGATGCGATGCATCGTTATCCACGCGAGTTATCCGGTGGGATGCGGATGCGAGTCTCTTTGGCTCGCGCACTGGTGACGCGGCCCTCGGTTTTGCTTCTCGATGAACCGTTCGCGGCGCTTGATGACATGCTACGAGTGACGTTGGGCGAGTTACTTCTTCGTCGTTGGGCTGACCGGCCGTTCACGATGGTATTGGTCACGCACAATATTGGCGAGGCAGCGATGTTGTCGCATCAGGTGCTTGTCATGCGAGAAGGCAAAGTCACGCAATCGTTTGATAATGAATTGCCATGGCCTCGCGATGAGGCCGTACGCACCTCGGCGGAGTTCGGCGCGTTCTACCGAAAAATAAGCGACTCGCTACGAGGGACGATTCGATGATGTCGTCCCAAGAGCACGATCGCAGGTCCGCGACTCACGGCAAATCGCTTCAAGCGAAACTATTCGCGTTCATTCCTGTGCTCATATTTACCGCGGCCGTGGTGGTGGCTTGGCAACTGGTCGTGAATGTTTTCGAGTTGCCACCGATCCTATTGCCTTCGCCCGCGCAGGTGCTCGAGGCGGGAATTCAAGAAGCGAGCGTTCTCGCCAGTGGCGCATGGGTCACCGGCACAGCTGCGGTTTGCGGCTTCGCGATGAGCGTCTTGTTGGGAACGTTGATCGCGGCGCTGATGAGTCAATCGAAGTTATTGCGATTGGCACTTTATCCGTATGTCATTTTGCTGCAAACGGTGCCGATCGTCGCGATCGCGCCGCTACTGGTAATTTGGAGCGGTTACGAATTCCGCACCGTCGTTCTGGTGACATTGATTATCAGCTTGTTCCCGATCATCAACAGCGTCACCGAAGGCTTGATGGCGATTCCCCAAGACCGCATCGATCTATTTCGACTTTATGGTGCCTCCAAGCGGCAGACGCTTTGGCGATTGCGGATTCCAACGGCGGTGCGTTACCTGATGCTGGGATGCAAAACGTCGTGCGGTCTGGCGGTTATCGGAGCGATCGTCGCCGAGTTTTTTGTCGGCAACGGCGGCGCGAATTACGCGGGCCTGGGGACGCTGATGACGGGATGGCAAACATTGGGGCGCACCGCACCGCTGATTGCGGCTTTGTTTACCTCTACAATGCTGGGTATCGCAATGTTTGCCACCGTGCATATGCTATCCAGTACGGTGCTGAGTCGATGGATGAACCACGACTAAAGCATCGTTGAACCGAACACTTCCTCGCATCGATGTTTTGCGCCATGAACATGAATTCTCGAATCTTGCTTAGCGTCCTGTGGTTAGCAGGAATGTTTTTCGTGGGGTGTTCGCCCTCAAAATCGGTTTCGAAGACCGGTGATGGAGCGATTGAGCCTGTTTCGGTGCAGTTGAACTGGTACGCCGAAGCGGAACACGGAGGCGTCTATCAAGCCAAGGTTGATGGCAGGTACACCGACGCTGGCTTTGACGTCGAGATACGCCCCGGAGGTCGCGCCACGCCGGTTGCCGCAGAAGTCGTGATGGGCCGAGCCGACTTTGCCATCACCAACGCCGATGATGTCGTGCTGTTTCGCGCCGCAGGTTCCGACGTGGTCGCGTTGATGGCTGCGATGCAGGATAACCCTCGCTGCATCATGGTCCGCGAAGACTCCGGCGCAACGACATGGGAGGGACTCAAGGGTATGACGCTGCAGCGACAAGAAGGCCAGGGCTTCGTCGAATTTTTACGCGCCAAAGGGACGTTGGCCGGCGTGCAAGAAGTGCCTTATCACGGCAGCGTTTCAAACCTTGTTTCGGATCCAAAAATCGCGGTTCAAGCCTACTCATTTGCCGAACCCTTTCTCGCCGAAGAAGCGGGCGCAAACGTTCGCACCCTGATGGTCAGTGATTTGGGTTGGAATCCGTATTCAAGTGTTTTGGTGACAAGAGGCGAATTGATTCGCACCAAGCCAGAATTGGTCGCAAAGTTTGTCGAGGCCACAAAGAAGGGTTGGCAAAAGTACGTCACCGAACCCGCTGCGGGAAACGAAGCGATTCTTGCCGCTAACCAACACGGCATGACTGCCGGTGCGCTCGAGTTTGGCTCCACCGCTCTCGTTGAGTTAGCTCGACCTGACGAGATGCCGATTGAAGAAGTCGGCAAGATGACAAGCGAACGCTGGAAGTCTTTGGTGGATCAAATGGTTGAGATGAAGCTGATCAAACCCGATACCGTAAAATTCGAAGAATGCTTTACGGACCAATTCATCTCAAGTTCACCCTGAGTTGGTAGCGAAACCGGCTTGCAGTGGAGTGGTTGCTCATGCGGCCCAGCGAATCGATGGGGCCTTTGGTTGGATATGCTCGCCAAGCGTTTCGATCTCTAGCCTCAACAAGCGCGAGGCCACGTCGCTGGTCGTCGGTCGCTCCGCCGGTGATTCAGTGATCATTTCGACCACCAAATCTGCGACCGGTTCTAGCAAAGCTTGATTGCGAATCGTTGGCGCCATCCACGCGAGCGATTCGAGCAATACCTTGCCGAGCGAGTAAACGTCCGATGCCGCCATCGTGGGTGCGGGTGGGTGATTGATTGTCTCCGGCGCGGCATATCGAGGTGTGCCCATGAATACCGCCGTATTCAACGTTCCGGTTTGTCGAGCAAAACCCAGATCAAGCAGGGTCACGTGTCCTTGTTGACTGATGAACATGTTCGCTGGCGTGACGTCGCCATGAACCCACGAATTCGCATGAAGCGCCGCTAACGCTTGTGCCGTTTGTCGAACCGCCCAAAGGATCACCGGCAATGGTTGCGGCGCGGTGGAAATGAACCACTCGGCAAGCGTGCTGCCAATCAAGTGAGGCATGACGAGAAATGGCGCTGCGGACTGAAGCGACGCATCGAGCACCACGATTAAATTAGGATGCGAAGCCTTCGACGCAGCCGATGCGAAACGGGAAAGCTGCGCAAAAGAGTCCTCCCGCGTTTCTCGCTTCTCCGAAATGGTGCGCAGGACATAGTCGAATCGGGGGCTACCATCGGCGTCCGCGGGCTGAGCCGCGAACAGCCGAGAATGATCACTGCTGTAAAGCGATTGGCCTAGCTTCCAGATGCCCATCAACGTCGGCTTGGAGCTCGCAAAGAAGTGCCCCGCATCGCCGCTTGGCATTGTCGCGGCTCGAGGTGACAACGAGCTTGGGTTTCGAGTATTCTTCTGGGTCTGCATAGATATTGAATGATGAGCGGCTCGAAGAATGGTTCCATTTATGCATCGTCGCAATTGCCACCTTGACGCGAAGTCGCCATCACCAATCGTCAAAGTCGACCTGTCTTTTCCAAACTCGATATTCGTCACGGAAGTGATTTCCTGGATTTTTCCAGGCAAATCGCATCCTCGTTGCGGTTCGTCCCACTCATCAATGCATGCATCGAAATCATGATCAACTTTACAATCACCCGGCAATTGGCTCTGAGCACTGCGGTTGCGTTGCTTGTCGGTTGCGGCCGATCAGGCACGTCAAACTCTTCGCAAACGACCAAGTCGACTCCCAGTGGTTCGCAAGCTGCGCCCGAAAAAACAGGCAGTGATCGCTTTCCGTTGACCGCCGGCAAATACACGGTCTTGAATATCTTGACCGACAACCAAGACAACGCGAAGGCAAAAGAGAACACAGAGACCACGTTGCTTCGGCACCCCAAGGTCTCCTGCTTGGTGGGACTTTGGAGCCAAAACACGCCGATGATTTTGGCTGGACTTCGAAGCAGTGGCGCGCTTGGCAAAGTCAAAGTCGTTGGCTTTGATGAACATATCGAAACGATCGGCGGCATCCGCGATGGGAACGTTTACGGCACTATCGTCCAGCAACCTTACGCGTTCGGATTTCGCAGCATCGAATGGTTGACGATGATTGCCACGGACCAGCCCATTGATGTTCCTGAGTCAGGTTTGCTGTTCATTCCTCATCGCACGATACGGGCTGACAATGCGGGCGAGTTTGAAGCCGACATCGCGGCGATTCGTGATGGAAAAGGTCCGTCATTGTCGCCCGAGGCGAAGTTGGATGGGAAAGGTCTTCGTGTCGCCTTCATCACCAACAGCATTGATCCATTTTGGACGCTTGCCGAGTTTGGTTGCAATCGAGCGTCGGAACAATTCGGAACGCAGGTTGAAGTCCAGATGCCGTCGACAGGGACGATTGAAGAACAAAAGCGATTTTTGGAAACCAACATCGCCTCAAAATTGGACGGAGTCGCGATCAGCCCGATCAACCCTGAGAACCAGGTTCAAATGATTGACGCCGCATGTGCCGTCATGCCAGTAATTTGCCAAGACAGCGACGCCCCCTCATCCCAACGTCGGTTTTATCTCGGAACCAGCAACTACATGGCAGGCCGATCGGCAGGGAAACTGATCAAAGAAGCGATCCCCGAAGGCGGCGAAGTGATGCTGTTTGTGGGCCGGATGGAGGTCCTCAACGCAAAGGAACGGAGCCAGGGAATCATTGACGAATTGGGCGACAAACCGATTCCCGCCATCTTCGAATCGCTGCAATAACCCCTTCTGCCGGGCGGGCCGGAGAGGGATTAACTGTTACTAGCGGAACTTATTCTTCCTTTGTCCCTCAATTTCGCGGGTCAACGAGGCGAGGTTTTGGTGATTGCTGGCCCAGCGCGTATACTTGGTACAGCGGGGGAGGCAGATCTAAGAGCCAATTCGATTGCATCAGATCAAGCCCGAACCGGTCCAGCAAAGTCGGTGTCTTGGTTATCAGACTTGTTGTTGATTCTTCAAGCTTCTCCTAGCATCCGCGGACGTCGTGAGTTTGACGGCCGCGGCTTACTGATGGCTTAGTGTCTCGATTTTCTCTTCACAACTTCCAACGGACGACCACATGAGCGGATACGGAACGTTTTGCGAAGACTATTACCTAAACATGAATCTCGGTACCGAAATGGACGTACCGCAGAGCCGGGAGACGATGTTGCACTTTTTTGAGCAAGTGCAGCGTCGATACCCGCAGATGCAGCATTTCTATGGGCGAGAGAAAGGCGAATACGTTCTCGAAGAAGAAAAGGGCCAGGGCCCTTATCGTTGGGTGTCGGTTGAGCCACGCCGGATCAATAGCGGTTACGTGAATCCGGAGGATCTGGACGACGCGATCGAACAGCACCAAAGTGTCCTTGAATTGGTACCGTACGAATTGTCGATCAGCCCGTTGGATTGCGAGTCGCTTGGCGTTGTGTTGGGGTTTGACTTCACCTGCCGCGGTAATCACAGCGAAGTGTTGGCCGAGGCGTTGGGCATCAATCCCGGTCTCGAAAAGTTCCTCTCGATCCCCCAGAGTCGCATCATTTCTCACGAACCGGCGATTCAGTTTGCACTCGACGAAGATTGCAAGACTCAGTGCCGGATCAGTTTCGAAACCCGCACGACGGCTTACCACGTTCGTACGGGGGAGTTTCCGGAAGAGCAGTTGAGTGTTTACCTCATGGTGAGACGTTTTGAAAGTCTGTCGCCGGGCGAGACTTATGCGGAAGAGTTCAAACGTCTCTCGGTGCTTTGCAAAGACATCGCGGATGAGTACTTGGTCGAGTCGGTCCTCGTACCACTGCAAGCTGCGATCTCGCTTCGCTGATCTGATTCTGCTCCGATAAGATTTATGAGACACCTCTTCATGCTTTGGAGAGGTGTCTTTTCATTTCAGCACTTCATTAAGTCGCTTCTTGATCAACGAACTCCATAAATCATAACCGGATTGGTTCTGGTGGAGCTGGTCTTTGAGAAAGTATTCTTGCTGAGGTTGTTTCTTATCATCCATGTAGTGCTCCGCTGTGGCGATGAAGTGAATACCGGGCTTCGTCAGTGCCAATTCGCGAAGCTTTGCATTGACGGCACAAATCCCTTTCCAATGATCGAATCGCGATTGCGCTGGCGTAATTTCGATGAAGAACACGGGCGCACCGGGTTGATGAGCCCGTGAAACGTTGGCGATGTAATTCGCCAGACGCTGCACTTCTTCCGCCGAGGGATCGTCGGGTTTCCCCGTGACATCGTTTGCCACAAATACCACCATAGCGCGATACTGGTGCGGCGTGATAAGACGCTTGGCAAACACGACCCAGTCGCTGAACCTCGCTCCCCCATAGCCTCGGCGAATCGGCGTGTAGGGCGACATATCCTCCGCGATGTTTTCCCACAAACGAATACTGCTGCTGCCGATGAATAGAATGGCGCCGTCCGGGTAAGTTTCAGTCTGGTTGAGTTGTTCAAGTTTCGCGACTTCGCCTTCCCACTTCTTGGTCGCAGCTTCAACATAAGGCGCGAGCAACGATTCACCGCCAGACAACTCGTCAATCATGTCGCGAAGCGATTGCTCCTGCTGGGCCGCCTTTTTGTTTGCATCGTTGACCGCAGGCGAATCTACGTTGAAGGGGGCGGCGAATCCGATCGCTTTGCGATACGCCGACGAACGTTTTGAGAAGCGTTCAAACAACAAGGCTTGGAACTTTGCCTGTGCTTCCGTCGGTTTTGCAACGTCGCCGATCGGTGCGCAGATGCCCGTCATCCGCATCAATGTTTGATTCGCTTTCGTGGCATCGCAACCCAGTCCCTCAAGCACACCACCAGCGATCGCAAGATGTCCATCGATCGGCGGGTGAATGCCATCGCCGTATTGATAGTCGGGCTTTGAGTTTTTGACGCGGCGCAGATAGTTCGACGTTGCGGTATGAATGTCGATCACTCGCTCAACCGCATCATGACCTTCCAGCGACTTCACGACTCCGGCAAGCTCAACCAATGTCTCGTCATATTTTTCGAACGGTTTTTTGTATCCATACGGTTCGTCTTGCTTGGCTTCTTTTAAGTGAGCCTGAACCGGCGCGGCGTCGACATCAAACGACGGTGACGTCATCAGAATCAGCTTCGCACCACTTGCGGCAACGGTGTCGATAAGCTTCGTTAATCCCGTCCGATAAGCATCGATGATTCTTGGTTCCACAGGATGATAGATCCCATCATTCATTCCGTAGCAAGCGATGACCCAATCAGGCTTGACGAGTTCAATTGCGCGACCGAGTCGCTCGTTTACATTCGGCCGTGGGTAGGGATGGATTGGCTCTGTCATTCCCGAAACCGTTTCACTGCTCAAGCCCGCGTTGACGATGTCGAGATGAACCTGGGGATAGGCGGCCCACAGATAGGCTTCGACCAGTGCAACATAGCGACCGTCTTGCGTGATGCTGTCGCCAAGAAACAAGACGCGGTCACCATCTTGAAACGGAATTTCTGCCTTCGCAGAGCCGCCCAATAATCCGCCCAATAATCCGCTCAAGAGAAAGACGAAAAGCAGACGAGATAACAACGCTGGGATTTTCACGGTTCGAGGGCCTTGAGAAGGTTCGTTGGGGTTGGGTGCAGGCGGACTTCACGCTCACAGCATCGGGCGAGCGGTCGACCGCAGTTTAACTCAGCGACGTTTGCTTTGCCCGCTTTGCTCAATGTGCCGACCGTGCTCAAAATGCGTGGCGTGTTCTCACTTGCCCGCCGTGCTTAGCACTCCTTGGGGGCATCACCGAAGGCGTTCTCGATTCTGCGAGGCTGGCCAACGGACGGCGATCACGGTGACACGGTTCGATATTACTGGACGGCGGCAGAGATTTTGACGACTGCGGTTTGCGCGGCAATGGCTAACAAAATCAGAAGCCCAGCCAAGGCAAGAAAACGGATGCCTGGACCGCTGGTGTGATCTCCCATCGTAACCGTTCACGGGCTGGTGAAAGAACTATGCCGCAGCGACACCGGTTGCTGATTTGGTTGGCAGTAGTGATGGAGCGGCTTCGCCTGCGAACTTCGCTTCCATCGCTTCAACGAGACACTGATAGGCATTTCGCTGTTGAACGCGGCATGTCTCCGAAACACTTAGTAACCGTTCAAGGAAACGACTGCCCCGCGTGCTCTGAGTTCCAAAGCTCAGTTTGCGATAGATCACCGCGGGACGAAGTGCTCGTTCGGCCGCGTTGTTGGTCGGCTCGATCCCTTCGATCTTCGTAAATGTCCAGAGGTGCGAGCGGCGATCGTATAACTCATTGCAGAATCCGATCAATTTCTTGTTTCCGCTGAACTTGCCTCGCAAAAGTAATACGCGAACTTCTTCGCGAATCGGCGCGACATGCTTTTGAAAGTCTCGCTTCAGGTGTGCCCAACACCACCGAAGTCGCTTGCCGTCGAGATACATCTTCGCTCGGTCGCAGTTCAGGATCATGCCTTGATATTTGCGGACGAGCGACTCACGCGACTCACGCGACTCACGCGACTCACGCGACTCACGCGACTCACGCGACTCACGCGACTCACGCGACTCACGCG
>Ga0105052_10001360_pt1 | contig 32503 bp, 27 predicted proteins | sample FRY03_FD_78094 | JGI IMG/M metagenome (GOLD analysis project Ga0105052, IMG submission 78094) | Freshwater microbial communities from Lake Fryxell liftoff mats and glacier meltwater in Antarctica - FRY-03 | ecosystem: Environmental > Aquatic > Freshwater > Ice > Glacier meltwater ... | reverse complement strand
TTGCTCCGGTGACAGCAGCGGTAAGCTGGCCCAAAAGCCTTTAGCCAATTGCTGCGCCAAGACATGGTCAGGGTGGTTAGCTTGCTCGGGTGCGCGCCCGATCTCGTACATATGTGTAACGGCTTCCCACGGGGCGCGCTCGGCGGGTAGGCGGTTCCAGATGTCTGGGCACTCTTGGGCCACGTAAAAACGATTTAAGGTGTCAAACAACTTAAAACGATAACCATTGGCGAGCAGTAGCGGCTCAAATTCTTGCCATGCGGGTTCACCTTTACCGGGTGTCACGGCCTCTGCCACAATAACGCGGGGACGAAAGCGCTTCCAATCGTTGCCTTCCAACACTGCACTTTCTGCGCCTTCCACATCAATTTTTAAAAAATCAATTGTGTCGATTTTATATTTTTTACAAATTGAGGCCAAGGTCATCATCGGCAATTGCATACTGCGATAGTGGGCCCCAAAGTCTTTGGCTGATTCAGCATGATTTTGAACGGTGGTCGAAAAGCCATGCAAGCGGTCTACATGAAAAAAATCAACGAGCCCGTTTTCACGGCCAATGAGGCCCTCGTAAACTTGATCGCGCGGCCGAACTTTTGGGTACAACGCAGCGAGCTCAGGAATCGGTTCAGCGACGAGGCCATTCCAACCCCTTTCATAGAACCAAAGTGATACGTTGTCTGCGACGGGGTGCCCTGCCCCGACATCAATGTAGAAGCCCTTTTCTTGCCCCGCAAAGGCAAGTGCCAGGTGGTAGTCTTCCATGTTTTGGGTGTATGACAGGGGCATTTTAAAATCTCAGTGTGTGGAGCAAATGGCCTCAGGCCAAGGTGCATAATGAATGCTACCACCAGACACAATTTATATTTTTAAAATTATATTAAATATTTCGTAGATATTTAACGTACCCTTTACAAGGAATTTGTTATGACTGCCAGCCCAGCTGATCAACCCATGACCGGTGCCCAAGGTGTGGCGCAAGTGATTGCCGCCCAAGACAATGCTGTGGTGTACGGTATGCCGGGTGGCTACACCGTTCAGGTTTACGACGCCCTACACTTTTTGCGTGATCGCGTGCGAACTGAGTTGGTACGCGAAGAAGCATTTGCCACCGTGATGGCTGAAGCCAAGGGCAGACTTACCAACCAACCTGCTTTCGTGTTGGGTCAAGGTGCTTGGGTTTTAGGCAATGCCAGCATTGGCATTATGGAAGCACACTTAGGCTGTTCGCCCATGGTGATTTTGGTAGACGCTACAGACGGTGGCGCTTACTCTCACCTAGGCCCTTATCAGGCGGGTGCCGGCGGCTATGGCGCTTATGACTTGGCTGCGGCTTTAAAGGCTATTACTAAACAGACGTTTGTAGCCCTAGACCCCACGCAAGCAATTCAAATGACTCAGCTGGCTATCAAACATGCCACAACGGGCGAGCCAGGCCCTGTGGCTGTTGTGTTTCACGGCAAGTCATTGTTTGAACGAGTGGGTGGTGTGGGCCAACCGCCGCTGGGGCCAATTCATAAAGCGTTGACCTTTCCGCCCCCCGCCCCCTCACCTGTGGCGCTTACAGCTGCTCAACAGTTAATCGCTGAGAGCCATAAACCCGTGATTGTGGTGGGCAACGGTGTTCGGCTGGCGCAAGCGCACGTTGCGCTTAAGTTATTTGCCGAGCAGTTGGGTGCACCTGTTGTTACGACCCCCGCAGGTAAGGGTGTCTTTCCTGAAGATCACGATTTAGCGGGTGGTGTGATGGGGGCATTTGGTCATGAGGTGGCCAACGATATAGTGGGCCAAGCTGATTTGATTATTGCGGTTGGTACCAAACTCGGTGCATCTGATACAGCCAACTTGAACCCTAAGCTCTTGCAGCCAGGTCGACAAAAAATAATTCACTTAGATGTTGAACCCTTGAATGTAGGCTGGACACTGTCTGTTGATGTGGGCATTATTGCCAACGCGCGGCTAGGGCTTGAGGCACTGGCCACGCAGTGCCAAGGCACTTCGTTTGAGGGGCGCCAGCAAATCGTTCAAGCACGACAACGCCACGGTTACTTTGATCGCCAACCCACCTCAAGGCCAGGTGAGTTTAGTGGTCGTGATGCGGTGGTTTTGCTTTCACAACATTTGCCTGACGGCTCAATCGCAACCTGTGATGCCGGTGAAAACCGACTTTTTATGCTGCGCGATTTTCAATGCAAGGGCAGCACAAGTGTGATGCAGCCCAATGGCGGGGGTGGTATGGGTTATGCCGTGCCCGCAGCTATTTCTGCGGCGCTCAACACCAACACGCCGCAAGCCGTGGCCGTTTGTGGTGATGGGGGTATGTCAATGACCTTACACGCGTTGATGACGGCGATTGAAACCCGCGCCAATCTTTTGGTTGTCGTTTTAGACAACACCATTTTAGGGTGGGTTTATAACGGTCAACGAGATCGCATTATTGCTTCAGAGTTGCACCCCTTTGACTACGCAAAAATTGCCGCAGCGATGGGCTGTCATGCGGTCTCTACCGACGACCCTGCTGTGTTTACACTTGAACTGCAAGCAGCGATCGGTCGCAAAGGTGTCAATGTTTTGGTTGCCAAGACGACACGTAGCGATCGCTATCAAGACGTCATGGCTTCGCTTAATAAACAAGATGTTTATGCCGTGCCAGAGAAACCTTGAACGGCTTAATGTGAAATACTGAAGCGATACACGTTGTTAATCTTAAACAAATAAATGTTGCTTTCAAATAAGGAACCATCACATGTCTGTTATTAATTACATCACACAAATTCAGTTTGGGTATGGCGCGATTTCAACTCTGCAGCAAGAGTGCAACCGCATAGGCATCACCAAACCTTTGATTGTGACCGATGCCGGTGTCAGGTCTACGGGCATCGTTGACCTGGTTTTAGCGCAACTTAATGGCTCGAGCGCACCCGGCATTTATGATCAAACGCAGCCTAACCCTAACGAAAAATCTGTGCGTGCCGCGGCAGCGATATATCGCCAAGGTGGTTACGACGGCATTATTGCAGTGGGCGGTGGTTCTTCTATTGACTTAGCCAAGGGTGTTGCCATATGCGGTACCCACGAGGGGCCGCTTCGTAGTTTCGCGCTAATTGAGGGCGGGCTTGGCAACATCACCGCGGCCGCAGCCCCTGTTATCGCTATTCCCACCACCGCAGGCACGGGCAGTGAAGTGGGCAGAGGCGCTATTCTTATCTTAGAAGATGGCAGGAAAGTAGGTATCATTTCACCCCATATTGTGCCCAAAGCAGCTATCTGTGACCCCGAGCTCACGCTTGCTCTACCGCCTCAATTAACGGCCGCAACGGGTATGGACGCCATTGCCCACTGCATCGAAACGTTTCTATCACCGGCTTTTAACCCCCCGGCTGATGGTATTGCTTTAGATGGGCTCTGGCGCGCTTGGTCACACATCGAAACGGCCACAAACGAGCCCTCAAACAAAGAAGCTCGCTTGAATATGATGAGCGCGTCAATGCAAGGCGCACTGGCTTTCCAAAAAGGGCTTGGCTGTGTGCATAGCCTGAGTCATTCTCTGGGTGGCATTAACCCTCGCCTACACCATGGCACCCTTAACGCCATTTTTCTGCCCGCCGTGGTTAAATTCAACAGCACAAGCCCTAGCGTCATGGCAGATCAAAAGTTACAACGCTTGGCGCAAGCGATGTCATTAAGCAGCGGGCAAGATGTCGCCCCCGCTTTGGCAGCCATGTCTAAAAAGCTAGGACTACCAAGTGGTTTGGCCGAACTATCAGTCACAAAAGATATGTATGCCCACATTATCACGGGTGCATTAGCAGACCATAGCCACAAGACCAACCCGCGCGAAGCCAGCGCAGCTCAGTATGAAATGATGCTGAACGAGTCGATGTAGGGAATATCGTAATGGCCTGTTTGACAACCGCAGAAGCTCAAGGCGTTTAAAAAAGGTTCCAACTAACCATTCTCTGTCGCACCTCTTGACACACTGACACCCGTATTGTGGTGACTATCTGTCAAGAGGGGTTAAATAAAATGCGTACGATTACTCAAGGCATGGCCATCGTTGCCTGTTCCTTTGCTTTGTTGGGCTGTCAATCAGCAGGCCAACACATGGCTGATGTTCAAAGCGGTATGACGGGACAAAATTTGTCAGTTGGTAAGGTACAACGCGAAATTCGTGTTGGCATGTCAGGTGCTACGGTCACTGAGGTTTTAGGTTCACCCAACATTGTCACCACCGACGAGCAGCGCCGAGAGGTTTGGGTTTACGACAAAATCGCCACTGATCGGGCGTACTCGGCCAGCAGTGGTGGGGTGTCAGCATTATTTCTAGGGCTTGGTACAGGGTTCGGTGGTTTAGGCGGTGCAGGCACAAATAGCAGCGCAGGTGCAAGCTCTACCTCGCAACGCACACTGACCGTCATCATTAAATTTGGCACCGATGGTTTGGTTCGCGATTTTGCTTACCACCAATCTAAATTTTAAGGGTGACCATGACAACTTCTTCACACCGTAAAAGTTTTGGTTCGACTGCAAGTGACCCTTCCACTATACACGGAACACATGACTCGACAGCTATGGCTGCTGTTCATTCCAAAATCAACACACCAAAGCATGTACCCAACCCAGTTAGACGTGCGTTATTGATCTTACCTATTGCGTTAACAGGATGTGCAACAACCGTTCCACCCGATGCATTCACAGTAACGAAAGCTTTATTAGACCAACGTCAATTGCAGTCGCGTCGGTTTAACGGCATCACTGAAGAATCGGCCTTGGTTTCAAGTTCTAACGTCTTGCAAGACATGGGTTACAACTTAGAGAACAGTGAAGTCAGTTTGGGTGTGCTTACGGCCAACAAACAACGCGATGCCACAGATGCGGGTGAAATCGTCGGTGCTGTCGTATTAGCGCTGCTGTTTGGCGTGAGAGCGCCTGTGAGTAAAAGCCAAAGCATACGGGTGTCACTGGTCATTCAGCCTGCAGGCAGCGAGTCTGTCATTCCTGAGTTTTATGCTGGTGCTGCCGTTTCAAGCCCAATTGATGCAGCCAAAAAAGCGGTTAAAAAAATGCCCAAAGCAGATAGCAAAGCTGTGATTGATGTCGCGACTAAACCTGGCAATTATGTCGTTCGAGTTACCTTTCAACGCGTCGTTACTCGAACAGATAACAGCGTTTATGTGGAAACGATTGGTGATGCCGAAATTTATCAAGAGTTTTTCGACAAGCTTTCAAAATCAGTCTTTATCGAGGCGCAGCAAGTATGAACACGCTATTTAAAATACCCGCCAAATTATGTATGTTGATGATTATTTCACTCACACTTGGTGGTTGCGTGGCAACCATGAAAGACCAAGTGCTCGACACTAATAGCGAAACCCAGTTGCAAAAACGCAGTTACCAGACCCGGGCTTTTGATACCCCTGACAAACAAAAAGTTTTACGTGCGGTGATTTCAACGTTGCAAGATTTAGGTTTCATTATCGATCGGGCTGACGCTACGCTTGGCAGCGTAAGCGCCACCAAGCTTGATTCGTATTTGTTGAAAATAACGGTTACCGTGCGCCCCCGTGGTGAGCAAATGCTAGTTCGCGCCAATGCACAATACAACATCACCCCCGTCGAAGACCCAAAGCCTTACCAAGACTTTTTCAGCTCATTAAGTAAGTCACTGTTTTTGCAGGCGCAAAATGTTGATTGATAGTGCTCATGATTGAATACCGTTGGTGCGTAATAGCGCAAGCGCATTAAGTTCTTCATTCACAACATCATTTAAAGTTTCAACATGCCAAGTCATAATTATATTAATTTTGCTATAAAGCGCAACGGTCATTATTCTGACCGCCGTTATACCAAGTCCCTATGTGTAGATGATTTGTTTATCTTGGATTTACCTCACTTAACCTATTGATAAGCACAATCTAAGCTCAGCGATACAACTTCCCCATCTGCTTAATCGACTGCTGCACTTTGTCGCGCAAGCTTTTGGGGGTGATGACCTCTACATCAGCGCCTTGTTTCAAAATGTCTTGCAACAGTTCCCAATCTTCGCCATAGGGCACTTCAAGTTGGTAGCTGCCGTCGGGCAGTATGCTGCTGACTTGATCGGGGTGCCAGCGTTCACTTCTAACCCAACGGGCTCTGAAGGGGGTGAATTTTAGGCAGGCCACTTGGCGGCTTGGGCCGTTGAATATGCCATAACTGCTTTTATACACGCGATCAATTTCTTGGTCGTCAACTATTACGGCCTTTTCTTCAAGTAGCTTGGCCTCGTTAATGGCGTCAACCGAAAAGCTACGCAGACCTTCTCTTAAATGACAATAGGCGTCTAGGTACCAATTGTCTCGGTAATACACCAAACGTTGTGGTGAAACGGGGCGCGACACCATTTCATCGGTTCGGCGACCGTAATAATCAATGTATAGTTTCTTTTGCGACATCAGTGCCATGGCAATGATTTGAAAGTAATCGCCCGACACTTGGCGCTGTGCCATCGGCAAAATCTTTATCTTTCTAATGGCTTCTTTGGCATTGCCTACACCTTGTTCCAGTAATTGGTTCAGGCGGTCGCGAAAGGGTGAAATATTTGTCGATAACAAGCCCTCTGGCTCGAGCTGCGAGATCAACTCGATCATTGATAGCAGTGCATAAATTTCACGTTCGTTAAACCAAACGCCAGGCAACTCGCGGGCGGTGCTTTCTTGATCAAACCCTTCTAGAACATAGCCACGGGCTATTGCATTCCAAAAAACAGGCACACCCAATCGGTCACGCAAATAATCGAGGTCTCGGCATATTGTGGCCCGTGACACTTCGAGGGCGTCACAGAGGTTTTGCATGCTGACGACTCGCTTTTGACGCAAGAGCGCTTGAATTTTATAGAAACGCTCGGTTCGATCCATCAGAGATTTCCTCGTCTAAATGGCTATGATTGATGCTAACCTATATTTAGCAAACACACGGTAGCCATCGTTCCGTTATGGCATGTTGCCACTGTGGGTGTGTCACCTGGTGCAACACCGGGTTTAATATCATGCTTTTGAGTGGTTTTAAGCGATGTTTAATTATTTTGAAGCTTAAAATACGACGCTATGACTTTTGCATCTTCTCTTTATATTGTTTTGTATCTTACAGCTCTCGCTTGGGTGAGTTGGCTGCCGGTTATTGTTTCAAGACATTACAAGCCGCCTTTCTTTTGGCGCTGGACCATTTTGCTCACTTCAAGCGGGCCGTTGCTATCGGGTTTTATTATTGTTGGTTTTATTTTGATTGCGCAAGATGTTTCAAGCTTCGACACCGTCATGATGACGGGGTGGATGATCATGCTTTTCTTAATACCCTTTCAGCTTCTCGTTGCAGTAACAGTCTATTTGTTTATCTGCAGTTCACTCAAAGAGCGCCGAAAATCAATGCTTTGATAAATTTTTAAGGTGACATGCGTTGACACCATTCGTTTAAATGGCGTGGTTGTAGCTTCAAAGTAAAAAAAGCAACTGTTACATGAAGTATCAGTTGCCTCTGGTTCTAGACTTTTGAATCAAATCGATTTAAGCCGCTTTATTTAACGTCTTCATATCAATCACAAAGCGATATTTGACATCGCTTTTCAACATACGCTCGTAAGCTTCGTTGATTGATTGCATATTAATCAATTCAATATCAGAAGTGATGTTGTGCTGGCCACAAAAGTCGAGCATGTCTTGGGTTTCTTTAATGCCACCCACTAAAGAGCCCGCGAGTTTTCTTCTGCCAAAAATCAAAGGGGCTGTATCGAGCTCACCGGTGGGCCCGACTGAACCCACAACGCACATGGTGCCGTCAATTGTTAACAAACTCATGTAAAGGTTTGTGTTGTGCTGCACGGGAATGGTGTTGAGCAAGAAATCAAATTTACCAGCCATGCTTGCCATCGCCTCTTCATCGGTCGATAGCAAGACTTCGTCTGCGCCTAATGCTTTAGCATCTGCGCCTTTTTTCTCTGAAGTGGTGATCATGACGGTGTGTGCGCCCATCGCATGTGCTAACTTCACACCCATGTGCCCTAAACCACCCAAACCGATAATGCCCACGGTCATGCCTGGACCAACATTCCAGTGTTTTAGGGGTGAATATGTTGTGATGCCTGCGCACAATAATGGTGCAGCTCCTGCAGGGTCTAAGTTTTCAGGAACAGTCAAAACAAAGTGGCGATCGACAACTATTGACTCTGAGTAGCCACCGTAGGTGAAGCCGCCTTCATCTTCAGTCGAGCTGCCGTAAGTTGCGGTAAAGCCATTTAAACAATATTGTTCTAGGTCTAGTTTGCATGAAGAACAGGTACGGCATGAGTCAACAAAGCAACCCACCGCAACGCGCTGCCCGACTTGCAGGTCGAGAACGTCTGCGCCAACGCTTGTGACTTTACCCACGACTTCGTGGCCGGGTACAACCGGGTAATTCGAGCCGCCCCAATCGTCTCGAACCATATGAATATCGGTATGACATACCCCACAAAATTCGATTTGAATTTGTACATCTTGAGCGCCTACTGCCCTTCTACCAATGAGCATATGCTCTAAAACTGAAGTGGGTGATGTTGCGCCAAAAGCAGGTACGTGTGTCATATGCTGGCCTTAAATTGCTAATGGTATACCCTCATTCAAACAAACGTATGAATCGCCCTTATGTGGGGTGGTTTCTATCATCATCAACTTTATAAGCAACAAAAAGAAACAAGTTGTTTTTTTTCATATTAAAGAGGTTTTCATATATATTTAGCAATGAGATAGATATCTTTAACTACCGAAACAAAATTTCTCACGTTAAAAATATTAATTAGTGATTTTTAACTTACTTTAAATATTTTAAAAATTTTTGATTGAAAAATAACCAAGGGACACAAATGAAAATTAAATCTAAATTAATCAAAACAGGCTTTGGGTTGGCTGTATCAGCCGCAATGCTTTCAGTACCCGCTGTAGCCCAAGTCAAAATTGGTGTTATCAACAGCTTGTCTGGTAACTTTGCAGCGTTTGGTGAACGTTACAAAGCAGGTATGCAAGTCGCATTAGACGAAATCAACGCAACAGGCGGCATCAACGGTCAAAAACTTGAAGTCATTGCTCAAGATGATCGCTCTGACGCACAAAGCGCATTAGCCGCGCTTGAATCTTTGAATAAAGATAACGTTTCTTTAATTATCGGTTCATATGCATCAGGTATTACTGGCCCTATGTCGAAGGTTTCAACGCGTTTGAATATTCCTTTAATCGTATTGGGTAGCGCTGATGACACGATTACGAAGCCAGGTTCACCGTGGGTTTTTCGTGCAAAACACAACTCAACAATCGTTGCGAATGCATATTTTGACTATTTTGACGATCTGAACAAGAAAAACAATAACTTGAAAAAAGTCGCCATCATGCACGGCAATGGTGCATGGCCAACATCGATCGCTAAAGTAAGTGCTGAACAAGCTCAAAAGCGTGGCTATGAAGTGATAGGCATGCAGGCTTACGATCAAGGCACAACTGATTTTCGTCCTATTTTGAATAAGTTTCGCTCTTCAGCGCCTGATATCTTGTTGACCAGTTCATATGCAGATGATGGCATTGCGATTGCAAGACAGATTAAAGAAGTGGGCCTAAATACTAAAGTCGTAGCAATTGATACAGCCTCTTCATTGTCAAGCTTCATAGTGCAAGTGGGTGGCGCATCTGAAAACATCGTTTCAGCTGTAAGCTGGAGCCCTGACGTCAAATATGCAGGCACCCCTGAGCTTTATAAAAACTTGAAGGCACTGATCAATGCAGAGCCTACATTTTATGAAGCTGAAGGTTATCTTGCTATGACGGTTGCAGCTGATGCCTTACGCCGTGCCAAATCAACAAGTCGCGAAGCTGTGCGTGATGCACTTGCAAGCACCAACTTGAAAACGCCTGTTACTGATGTTGTATTCATGACGTACGACGGCTTTCAAGGTCAAAACCCCATCAAGAGTTTGATCATTCAAATTCAAGATGGCAAGCATGCTACGGTTTACCCGAATGAAGTCGCATCACAACCCGCTCGTCTTAACAAATAAAGATAAACCACAGTAATTTAAGTTATTAACGATTTGCCCCATATGCTGAAATCAATCTCAGCATATGGGTTTCGCTTAACTTAAATTTACAGGTTTCTTTTTTGTAACGCTATAAACGTTATTGATTGAAGGTTCACTATGTTCGACTACATTTCTTTTTTTCAAAACTTATCTAATGGTGTATTGATTGGTGCAGTGTATGCATTAATTGGCGTCGGTTTAACACTTGTATTTGGTGTGATGCGAACCATTAATTTTGCGCATGGTGACTTTGTCGTCATCGGAATGTACTTTGCTGTGGTGCTCAATAGCATCTTGGGGTGGGACCCCTACATTACGCTTATCTTTGCCATACCACTCGGGTTTGCAACAGGCGCGTTAATTCAAAAATACATCTTAGCTAGAATCATTGACGCACAACCTGAAACCATGATGTTAGCAACGCTGGGCATTTCTCTTGTGATTGCCAACTTACTCTTACTGATTTTTGGTGGTGAGCCCCAGTCAGTCAATGTTTCATATGCCTCAAGCACTTTTGAAATAGTGGATGTCAAGATTTCAATCGTTTTACTTTTAGCCGGTTCAATCACCTTGTTCGTCATCGGTGGGTTATTTTTGATCTTGAATAAAACTGAAATAGGTCGGGCTATTCGTGCAACGGCAGAAAATCGTTTAGGTGCAGAACTGGTTGGCGTCAACACCAAAAAAATTCAAGCCATCGTGTTTGGCATGGGCATGGCGCTTGCGATGGCAGCAGGCGTAGCCTTAATTCCGCTGCTATTTGCCTCGCCAGGCACAACAGGCGCAACGTTCACCCTAAAGGCCTTTGTGGTGACGGTTCTAGGTGGGCTTGGCAATATTGGCGCTGCCATTGCAGGCGGGTTGCTATTAGGTATTGTTGAAATTATGGGCGCATCTTACTTAAATTCAGCCTACCGCGATGCGTATGGCTTACTGGCTTTTCTAATTGTGTTGTTAATTAAACCTGAAGGGCTCTTTGGCAAAACGGTGAAGCGCGTATGAACAAGCACTATATTTTACTTATCGGTTTATTTATTTTGGGTGCGTTATACCCCATCTTACCGTCGGCTTATATCACTGTTGGTGTCACCGTTCTTCTGTTTACCGGTTGGGCAAGCTCGTGGAACTTACTGGGTGGTTGGGCCGGGCAATTAAGCTTAGGTCATGCTAGTTTTGTGGGGCTGGGCGCCTATTTTGTTGCCTTGGGCTCAACGCAATTTAATCTGGCGCCTTGGTGGTCAGTGTTACTTGCCATGCTCTTTGCGTCTGTTTTGTCGTTGCTTTGGGGTAAGTTAACCTTCAGCCTTCGCGGGCCTTATTTCTCACTATCTACAATTGCTATCGCTGAAATTTTAAGGCTTGTTGCAATTAATGAAGGCTGGCTAACCGGTGGTGCAACAGGTGTATTTATTGACACCCTTCCACAACCTTTTGGTATAGATTTCTTCAGCAAAACCACTCAGTATTATCTTGCACTTGTTTATGCGGCCCTAACCATCGCCATCACTATTTTTATCGCTACCCGCAAATTTGGTTTTCAAATGCGGGCGGTACGAGACAATGAAGAAGCGGCTATGGCTGCGGGCATTAACCCAACGGCTATTAAATTAAAGGCTTTTGCTATTTCAGCAGCACTGACAGCAGTAGGTGGGGGCATATACGGCATTTTCTTATCGTTTATTGAGCCGCATCTTATTTTCAATTTACTGCTATCAATTCAAATTGCGTTAACCGTCATTATTGGTGGCCGAGGCACAATCTGGGGCCCTGCAGTCGGGGCTGTTGTATTAGTTGTGGCGGGTGAGTTTTTTAGAACGACTTTTGCACAAGCGAATTTATTGCTTTATGGTGCACTGATCTTGATTGTGATCTTAACCATGCCTAAGGGCATTGTGGGTGAGTACTCGCACAGACTGATCAGGAGGAAATATGCAAAAAATGCTTAGCGCAGAAAACATCACCGTTAAGTATGGCGGTCTGATTGCAGTCAATGATGTGTCATTATCGCTTTCAGAAGGCAAAATATTAGGCTTGATTGGCCCCAACGGTGCGGGCAAATCAACTTTGTTTAATGCGATAACGGGGTTTGCGCCTGTCACGTCTGGCAAAGTCATCTTTTATGATCAAGATGTCACGCACCTTCCCCCTTACATCAGAACGCGACAAGGCATGGGTAGAACGTTTCAAACTGAACGCCCCTATCAAGAACTGACCGTTTTAGAAAATGTTTTGGTGGCTGCATTTTTAAGGTATTCGAGCCGTCAAGACGCTGAAAAAGTTGCCCTGTCTGCACTTGAAAAAGTCGGTCTGCTTGATAGAGCGCATCAATTATCTTCTGACCTTAACTTGGCAAGACTGAGACGGCTTGAGCTCGCTAAAGCGTTGGCATTAGAGCCTAAAGTTTTGTTTCTTGATGAAATTATGGCGGGTTTAAACCCACCTTCCTTAAAAGAAATGATTGAACTTATTCGTGGTCTCACAACCACAGGCATTTCGATCGTTATGGTTGAACACATTATGGAAGCCATTATTCAGCTTGCAGATCATGTCATTGTTTTAGCGAGTGGCAGCAAAATTGCAGAGGGTTCTGCTCTCGAAGTTATTAATGATGCACAAGTCATTGACGCTTATTTGGGAACAGATTAATGAATACTGATCTTTCGAATGATATCGTTTTAAAAGTGAATGCTGTTGACTTGGGCTATGGGTCATTACAAGTTGTTTTTAATGCATCTATAGTCGTGCGTAAAGGTGAATTGGTCGGTTTGGTAGGTGGTAACGGTAGCGGTAAGTCAACAATTTTGCGCGCTGTTTCAGGCATGATCAAACCATGGGCTGGCCAAATTTTATTTAAAGGTGAGGAAATCTCTGGGCTTGAACCCCATGAAATGGCAGAAAGAGGTTTAGCGCATGTACCGATGGGCCGACAGCTGTTTCCAAACTTAACAGTCGAAGACAATATTTTACTTGGGTCGTATTTACCTAGACTGCGGGCAAGAAGAAAGGAAAATTTAGAAAAGGTATATGCACTATTTCCTGACATAAAAACCTTCGCAACTCAAACTGCCGGCTCTTTATCTGGCGGACAACAGCAAATGGTTGCCATTGGCCGGGGGTTAATGTTAGAACCTGACTTATTCATTTTAGACGAACCCAGCCTAGGCTTGTCGCCTTTATATGTGAAACAAGTCATGCACGCCATACGCAAACTTGCTGATGTAGGCTTCCCAGTTCTTTTAGTCGAACAAAATATTAAGCAAGTGTTGCAGTTTAGTCACCGGGCATATGTATTAGAAAACGGTCGCTTAGTCTTAGATGGGCCTTCTTCAGAGCTACAGGGGCACCCAATGATTAAGAAAGCATACTTAGGCTTGTGAATTAGATTAAATTTAAGTGCAAATTGCTTTTTCATCCTAACTTGGTTCGTACACAAAATTTAATTTTTAGTTATATAAATTTATCAAAATTATTAAAATCTCATGTTGGAATTCTAAAAATAATTATGGACAATCTTATGCTCGACTTAAATGCTGACCCCATCAAAGAAGGTGGCATTGCTGAGTTTGCTAAGCGGTTTAGATCTGGTGAGTTAACGTCTGAGTCTGTGACGCAAACGTATCTTGATCGTATTAAAAAGGTAGACTCAAAGCTGGGTGCCTTTGAATATGTATCGTACGATGATGCACTTAAAACCGCCCGCGCGATGGATGCTCTAATTCAATCAGGCACTGATCTGGGTCCATTAATGGGTGTTCCAGTCGCAATCAAAGATGTCTTTAATATTTCAAAAATGCCTGCCCCACATGTTGGGTCAAATCTTAATCTTTCTAGTATTTTGGGCACCGATGAAGGCACTTTTATTCAAGCACTGCGTAAAGCTGGCTGTGTATTTTTAGGTCAAACAAAAGCAGTTGAATTTTGTTTAGGTATTACAGGTAACTCTAATACCCGGGGCACCCCTTGGAACCCAACCGACCTTGATAACCATCGCGTTCCGGGTGGCTCAAGCTCTGGTTCTGCTGTCGCAACCGCGGCAGGGTTATGTGCTTTTGCAATTGGCTCAGACTCAGGGGGCTCGGTTCGAGTACCGGCCGCGTTCAATGGTATTTTTGGTTTAAAAACGACTTTTGGTTTATGGCCGACTGATGGTGCGTTTCCGCTTGACCCACGTGTTGATACGATTGGTTTATTAACTCAATCTGCTCAAGATGCCATGCTTGCATTTAGAACGATATCAAGCATACTTTTTGGGTTTCAATATCAGCCTCGCTCTTCGGGTGTTCGTTTAGATCGTATGCATGTTGGTGTGCCCACCAATCATTTTAGTGACCATTTAAACCCTAAAATTAAAACAGCTTTTGACGCTGCAAATCAACACCTTAAACTGGCCGGTTGCTTGATTGATGACATTCATGTGCCAGAAGCACCCGAGCGAGCAGGTTATTTTCCCGTTTCAATGCCCGCATCACTCATCGCTATTTTAGGAGAAGAAAACTTTCTTCAACAAAAACATTTAATTGATGCTGTCATTGCAAAAAGAATTGAATCGGGCTTAGAGTCAAAGGCGCATCATTTTTTGGCTTTAGAAGACAAACGAACTAAAAGCCAGGCCTCAGTTGTTGAGCAGTTTACCGGTTTCGATGTTTGGGTCAGCCCCACAACTGCTGATTTTGCGCCGCTTGTTTCAGACTTTAACGACCCCGATAAAGCCATGCAGCTTGCCTTAGGCATGACGCAAAATACCCAACCAGCAAACTATTTAGGGTTATGTTCTGTTTCCATGCCTTTACCCACAAACGGCTTGCCCATTGGTTATCAACTCATGGCATCACCCAACGCAGACTTTAAATTACTTGAAATCGCGGTTGAACTTGAAAAGTCTTTTAAAAGTTTAGCGGCTGTTTGATTGAAATGATGTCTCGTTAGATGACCGTCTTTATCTAACGAGACATAACGAGTTCACTACTCTTCTTTGTTTCTGCACGCATGCGCGTGACCGCGTTAGGAACTTGAGACCACGCGGGTTGCTGTGAGGCAAACCGTGCCCGCATGTAATTCACCAAACCAACGAGTTGTTCATCATTGAACTGGTCAGCAAAGCCTGCCATGAAGCCCACTGATTCGCTGGGTGGTGAGCGCACGCCTTCAAGAATGACCCGAATCAAATTATCTGGTTCAGCAGCGTGTAAATTTGTATTCAGTGCTAGGGGCACATTCACACCAAGCAAAGTGGGGCCGCTGCCATCATGATGACAAGACATACAGGCTGACTCAAACAAGCGACCCGATGCATTGAATAGTTTGGGTGCGGGCTGAGCGGCTAAAGTGAGTTGTTGCTCAACAGCTAAATTGATTTGCTTTGCATCAACAGGCTCTTGGAAAGACGAAAGGTAGGTTGCCATGGCGTGTAAGTCTTCGTCTGGTACGGTACTTAATTGCTTGACGACATCGGCCATGGGCCCTAAAGCTGCACCATGATTTTCGCTGACTCCTTTGCGCAGGTAATCATAAAAAGCTTGTTGTGTCCAAGGAACAGGGCTTGCTGATGTCGCTGTTAAATCGTGGGCTTGCCAACCTTTTATGTAGCCACCTGATAAAAATTGTTTGCCAAACATTTCTGCGCCAGATGCGTTGCGTGGCGTATGACACGCCGAGCAATGGGCTGGGCCATTGACTAGATATTCACCCCTTAACCAAGCTTGGCTATTCACGCCGGCGGGCGCAGCTTGCGGGGCTAAAGCTGGGGGGTATAGGGCATTCCAGGCAGCCATCGCTGGGCGAACGCTGTATGGAAAAGACAGCTCAGTCACTGGGTTGTGTTGCTTAACAGCAGGTTGCGACATGAAATAAGCATAAAGCGACGTGATGTCATCGTTGTTAAAACGCGAAAAGGCCGTGTAAGGGAAAGCCGGGTAAAGATGGCTGCCATCTCGTGAAACGCCTTCACGCATGGCTCGATCAAATGCCGCCAAAGACCAGTTGCCAATACCTGTTTCAGGGTCTGGCGTAATATTGGTTGTATAAATTGTGCCAAAAGGCGTCGACAAGGCAACGCCGCCCGCATACTTCTGGCCATCGGCAGAGGTATGGCAAGTCGCGCAGTTACTGAGCGCTGACAATTGCTGGCCACGCATAATGGTTTCTTGTGAATATAAATTTACAGCTGTTCGCTCAATGGGTGCAATCACGCTTCGCCAACCCAACACACCCGTCACGACGCTCACTGTTCCCACCAATAACGCCAAGGCGCGCCAAGCCATAGACTTGCGTTGGGGGTAAACAGCTTGTTTTGAAGGGGTCTTTAAAAAAAGTTGAGGCTTATCGCGTTGATCATAATGGTGTTCGTTTTCATCTTTTGGGGCCTGCAACGGGTTTAAAGCCGCCCTAATAATCTCAGGCGTAAAAGGGGGCTGACGAAATCGAACACCTGTTGCATCAAATATGGCATTGGCAATAGCTGCGGTGCCAGGTACTGAGGAAGACTCGCCTGCACCAAGGGCGGGCTCTTCAGGTCGAGGCATTTGGTAGACCTCAATGACCGGCACTTGCCGAAAGCTGAGCACGGGGTATGAACCCCATTCTTGGTTGGCAACTGTATTTTTGACAGGCTCAGTGGTGACTTTTTCGAACAACGCACGACTTGTCGTTTGAATCACATTGCCATGAATTTGATGTTCAACGCCCGCTGGGTTAATCGTTAAACCTGCGTCGTGACCAACCACCACTTTGCGTACATGAACTTCGCCCGTGTTGGGGTTGACTTCAACATCTGCCACCCAAGCCGCCCAGGCTGCACCGAAGCCGGGCCATCGACTATGAACGTAGCGGGCATAGGCGACCCCCTGCCCTTGTAATAGCCCGTTCTCTCCCTTAATTAATCGCGGACCTGTGCGCGACTGCCAACCGGCACGAAGCGCTGTTTCTTTGAGCAACTCATTGGCACGCGGGTCATCAAGGTGGCTCAAGCGAAACGCAACAGGGTCTTTGCCTGCTGCAGTAGCCAACTCATCGACAAACGATTCGTGTGCGAAAGAATTAGGTAACGCCGATACACCACGAAGCCAAGAGGCACGCAAAATAGGCGGCATGTCGTTAACGGTTACCCGCAAGTTCGGCACGGTATAAGGTGGTCGCGCAGTGCGATCGCCCATAAAATACGCTTGTGCATTGGGCTCTATTGTGCGCGTCAGCAATAGCGCCAACGGTGGTGCGCCATTTGATGGGTAAGCGGTTGAGAAATCCCATGCGTTGATACGACCATCAGCCAACGCGCCTTGAACCTGCATCCACTGCGCAGCGCCTTTGGGTTCCCATAGGTTCTCTTGCTCTCGCGAAAGTTGAACCCGCACGGGGGCACCCACGGCGCGCGACAGCAGCGCAGCATCTGCAGCCACATCATCGGCGCCATTACGGCCATAGCAGCCCGAGGCTTCCATGCGAACAATATCTATCGCAATGTCTTCTAGGCTTGTTAAGCGCGCTAAATCAGCTCGTAATACATGTGGGTTTTGTGTGCCCGCCCAGACGCGCAATACAAAGGGGTCTTGATCGCTTTGATCTTCTTGTTTACGCCAATCTGCCACAGCACATGAGGGCCCTAGCGAGGCGTGCATTTGATAAGGCCAAAGGTACGTGCGGCTCATGCCATCACCCGAAGCATCGATCGCGCCGGTAGCGTCACCCTCGTTAACTAATTCGCGTGGCACGGAAGGGTTGTTACGCAACGCATTTTCAATGTCATTTACATCAGGCAACCCTGGCCAAGACTTCCACCGAACAGCGAGCGACCGCATGGCTGCCTCAGCCTGGTCTTCGCGTTCAGTGACGACCCCCACAAAGTCGCGAATAACCACCACCGCTACTACCCCGGGAATGTGGGAAATCGACGCCTCGTCAACCGACTCTAATGTGTTTCCAATAAATTCACCATGATCTGCCCCTGCGTAAGGTGGCCGAATCACACGCCCGTGCAACATACCGGGCATACGCATGTCATGAACAAAAGTCAGCTCACCACGTGCTTTACCTGGAATGTCGACACGTGGAACCGGTTGACCAATCACGCGATGGTCACGCACATTTTTGAGTGCGACTTGCGGGTCGAGACGTAAAACAACCTGCGCGCCCTTCACAAGATCGCCATAAGGCAAATAAATCGCTTCATCTTTAAGGCAAGTCACGACACCATCAAGAACTTGAAGGTCTTCAATAGACCGCTTTAACGTGCTTGCAGCTTGCGCTAACAGGTATGCGCGCGCTTGGGCAGCAGCCTGTCTAAGCACCGCACCATGAACCTGAATCGAAGCGCTGGCAATCGTTGCGCCTTGGTTAGGTGCGCAAGCCGTATAGCCCATGATCATGGTGACCTGCGACATGGCAACATCGAGCTCTTCTGCAACAAGCTGAGTCAGCGCTGTTCTAAGGCCAGTGCCTAGGTCAACGTGACCATGCAGCGCAATGACAGAACCGTTGGGCCAAACAGCTAATAAAATTTCGTCACCCTCTAAAGGGTTAGCGCCCACAGCGAGTGGCTGACCTGGGCTTGCTGGCAACGGTGCGGACGGTTCACGCAAAACAAGCAGCACTTCTTGAGACTGCAAAAAATCAGCGCGGGTGCGAAGGCGTTCAGGTGAACTCATGATCTAGGCTCAGTTTGGGCGAGTAACTTCACCGATTGGCGGGCGGCTGCCATGATTTCAACATGGGTGCCGCAGCGACATATATTTCCCGATAACGCATCGGTAATTTGCTGCTCGTTGGGTTGGGGTTCACGCTCAAGCAATGCCACAACTGTCATAATCATACCGTTTAGGCAGTAACCACATTGGGCGGCTTGCTCTTGAATGAAGGCCTTCTGCACGGGGTGCAAGGTATCACCTACCGCTAGACCTTCTAAAGTGGTTACAGCGCGTTGCCCCACCTCACCGACAGGTATGACACAGGCTCTGGCCGCTACACGATTAATTAATACAGTACAGGCGCCGCATTGGCCTAGACCACAACCATACTTCGGTGCATTAAGCGCCAAATCATTGCGCAGTACGATCAACAGGCTCGCGTCGGGTGACACATGAACATGCTGTTGCTTACCATTGACGTGCAATAAGATGTTAGATGGCTTTCTCATGTTTTTCCCTAAACGCTTAAGTAAGCACGGCGAATTGATTCGTCGGCATTAAGCGCTGCCATGGTGCCTTCATACTGAATCACACCTTTTTCTAAAACATAGGCTCGATCACACACTAAATCTGCGAAATGTAGGTTTTGTTCTGACAATAAAATACTGACTCCCTTGGCTTTTAAAGCCAAGATCATGTGCGCCATCTGTTCCACAATTAAGGGTGCCACACCCTCAGAGGGCTCATCCAACAATAATAAATAGGGGTTACCCATGAGCGAGCGCGCAACGGTTAGCATCTGTTGCTCTCCGCCACTCATCTGACTGCCCAACCGATTCTGCATTTCTTTTAAATTGGGAAATAATTCAAAAAGCTGCTCTGCTTTCCAGTGCGGGGCTGGTGTGCCGTCAGGCCAAAACCGCGCAGCCTGCTGACCCACCATCAGATTTTCAGTTACGGTTAACGCCGTAAAAATGCGTCTATCTTCGGGCACAAACCCAAGGCCACTGGAAGCGATGGCATGGGTTGGCCATTTAGAAATATCTTGCCCCATGAAGTGCACTTGACCCGCACTTCTTTCCATCATGGCCATGATGGATTTCATGGTGGTTGATTTGCCAGCACCGTTTCGCCCCATCAGTGCCACGACTTCACCCTGCTGCACATTAAGCGACACGTCAAACAGCGCTTGTGCTGCACCGTACCAAGCACGTAAGCCATTAACAACGAGTAAGGGCATATCAGATGTTCGTTTAGTTTGGCTCACGCGACACCTTCCATTTTTGGCTTTGCTTTTTCAAACGTCTTACCTGTACCAAAATACACTTCCTGAACTTTTAGATTGTCACGAATTTCGGTCGCTGAACCTTCTGCAATGAGGCGCCCTCGGGCCAAGACAATAATGCGGTCGGCATGGGCGAACACGACGTCCATGCTGTGTTCCGTAAACAAAACAGCAATGCCTTGATCAGTTACCAATTTTTTGGTCAATGTCATCAGTGCGTTACGTTCACCAGGCGCCATGCCAGCGGTAGGCTCGTCCATAAGCAGTAGGCGCGGCGTATTCGCCAAAGCGATCGCCAGCTCTACCCGTTTAACGTCAGCGTAGGCTAACTCGCTACAGGCTCGCTCTGCTTGATCACGCATACCAACAAGATTAAGCAACTCAAGTGCTCGATCACGCGCATGGTGTGCGGCTCGCTTAAAAAATGAAAACAGCTGCTGATCTTTTGAAATCAAAGCCATCTGTACGTTTTCGCAAACAGTAAGCGATTGAAATGTCTCTGCAATTTGAAACGTGCGCCCAACGCCCAACCGCCAAACTTCTCGCGGCTTTAGTCCGATGAGTTCTTGCTCACCCAAAAGTATTGAGCCTCGGTCTGCTTTGAGTTGGCCATTGACCATGTTGAAGGTGGTTGATTTACCTGCACCATTGGGACCGATTAATGCTAGCAATTCCCCAGCTGCTACAGAGAAATCAATGTTATCAACGGCTTTCACACCACCAAATGATTTACCCAAATTCTTAACGACTAATAGGCTCATTGAGTTGCCCTCTTAAGACGGCTCAAGCGTTGCACTGCCAAGCGAATGTAACCCGCAATACCTTGAGGGAAAAGCAAGACCAACAACAAAATAATACCGCCTAACACTGCCCGCCAATACTCTGTGTTGCGAGCCACGGTATCGTGTAACCAAGTAAAGCTCACGGCACCAACTATAGGGCCAACCAATGTTTGTATGCCACCCAGTAATACCATCACTAAGCCATCAACTGACTTTGTCACAAATAAAGTCTCGGGCGACACACTACCTTTAGAAAATACAAACAAAGAACCCGCCAAACCTGCGAAGCCCCCCGCGATGATAAAAGCAACCCAATGCACTTTTTTAACATCGATACCAATTGCATCAGCTCTTGCAAAAGAGTCTCGACCCGCGCGAATGGCATAGCCAAATGGCGAAAATAACATGCGACGCAATGCCCAGAGACTCAATGTTGTTAAAGTCAAAACCAACACATAGTATGTTGACTTATGACTTAACCAATGGGCTGGCCACACACCAATCAAGCCATTACTACCCCCCGTTACACTATCCCACTGATAGACCGTTGCCCAAGTGATTTGAGCAAAAGCCAATGTAAGCATTGCCAGGTAAACACCTGAAAGCCGTACGGCAAACCAGCCAAATACAAAGGCGCCTGCAATCGCTAAAAGAGGTGCAAGCAGTAAAGCGACCTCCATTGGAATGCCTGCTTTTTTTAACAACAAAGCCGCCCCATAAGCGCCTAGACCGAAGTAGGCTGCATGACCAAACGAGTGCAAGCCCGCTGGGCCCATAATGAAATGCAAACTCGTGGCAAACAATGCGGCAACCAACAAATCAATGGCCAAGATCACGGTGTACGGTGATTGCGCACTATACATGGGCAGCGCGAGTAGAAAAAGAAAAAGTAACATGCCTAACCATAGCGACTGGTTACCCTTGCCCAAACGCAAAGGCTCTTCTGTGTGGCCTGTGTGCCTTGAAAGTGGCTGAGGTCGGCCAAATAGGCCCCATGGCCTTAAAACCAGAACCAGTGCCATGACTAAGAACTCAACGACTAGCGTGAGCTTAGAAAAGGACACTGCAACCCCAGCTATGTTGACAACACCCAACCAAATACAAATGGCCTTAATCTCTGAAATGAGGAGAGCCGCAACATAAGCGCCCGGTATAGACCCCATGCCGCCCACGACGACCACCACGAAAGCTGAACCAATGATGTTGAGGTCCATTTCAAGGTTAGCGGGTTCACGTGGCAGCTGAAATGCCCCACCCAAACCCGCTAGAAAAGCACCGAGTGCGAACACAGCGGTAAAAAGCCACACTTGATTGACACCTAGAGCCGCAACCATACCTCGGTCGTGGGACGCCGCCCGCACCAGAATCCCCCACCGGGTACGAGTCAACAACAACCAAAGTAACCCCAGCACCACTGGCCCCGTCGCCACTAGAAATAAATCATATGTGGGGAACAACCGACCTAAAATTTCAACAGCGCCCGTCAGGCCAGGTGCTCGAGGCCCTAATAATTCTTCTGGCCCCCAGATCCAAAGTGATGCATCTTTAATCACCAACACCAGTGCAAAGGTCGCTAGTAACTGAAAGAGCTCGGGCGCTTTATAGATACGCCGTAGCAACAAAATTTCAGTTAAAGCGCCCAGTACACCCACCATCAGCGCGGCAAGCAGCAATGAGACCCAGAACCCTAAGGCGCCAGTCCAAAGTGAAACCAGTGTGTAGGCAATATACGCACCGACCATGTAAAAAGAGCCATGCGCAAAGTTGACAATGCGCGTCACCCCAAAAATGAGTGACAGACCTACCGCAACCAAGAACAGTGAAGAGGCTGATGCCAAGCCATTTAACAACTGAACGAGGAAGCCGGAAAAATCCATGGTGGACCTGTTTGTAGGGGTACTTTAATTAGCAGGACGTAAGAGTTTGACTTCTGCAGCCGAAGGCAGCACTGTTGCGCCGTCAATATAAACGTAGTCGACCATGACGCCTTTGCCATCAACATTTTTTGTTCTTCCTACGTACCCACCCATGGTTGACTGATGGTCTTCAGGGCGATAGCGAATCGGCCCAAAGGGTGACATCAGCTCTAACCCACTAAAGGCGTTAATCATGTCGTCTGTCTTGGTACTGCCCGCTTTTTTGACGCCTGCGGCTAATGACATGATTGTTGAATAGCCAACCACTGAACCAAGCCGTGGGTAATCATTAAACTTTGCCTGGTAGGCTTTTAAAAAGGCAGCATGTTCTGGTGTTTTAATGCCGTACCATGGGTAGCCCGTAACCAACCAACCATTAGGTGCTTCGTCTTTCAAAGGGTCAAGGTACTCGGGTTCTCCGGTAAGCAGGCTCACGACTTGACGGTCTTTAAACAGGTCGCGTGTGTTGCCCTCGCGCACGAAGCGACCTAAATCAGCACCAAAAAGCACATTGAAAATAGCATCGGGCTTGGCATCGGCTAAGGCCTGCACCACACTGCCCGCATCAATTTTGCCCAATGGTGTAGCTTGTTCAGCAACAAACTCAATATCAGGCTGAGCCTTTTTCATCAATGTTTTAAAGGTCGCTGCTGCAGACTGACCATATTCGTAATTGGGGTACACAATTGCCCAACGCTTTTTATTTGAAGCAGCGGCAATAGGCACCAGCATACTAACTTGCATGAAAGTCGATGGCCGTAAACGGAAGGTATAGCGATTACCATTTGCCCAAGTAATTTTGTCTGTCAATGGTTCGCTAGCCAAGAAAAAAACTTGCTTTTGTTTTGCGAAGTCTGTTAAGGCCAAACCAATGTGTGAAAGAAATGAACCCGTTAGCAAATCAACTTGATCACGCGTCACCAATTCTTCAGCTACCCGAACGGCATCACCCGGGTTGGCGTTGTCATCACGGGTAATCAGTTCCACTTGCTTACCCAGCAACCCCCCCGATTGATTAATCTGTTCAATCGCAAGTTCCATGCCCATTCGGTAGGGCTCTAGAAATGCAGGTTGTGCTTTATAGCTATTTATTTCACCAATTTTAATTTTATCTTGTGCTAACGCCATGACTGTCGAACCTAATAAGCAGGCTGACAGAATTAATTTGAAGGCAACACGTTTTGATAGATTTTTTTTCATTTTTTTATAGCTCCAGTTATGATTACGATACAAAACGAAAAACATTTCACAACATACATTTCACAACATGCTCTTTATTGCATACCCTTAAATGCGTTCAAACTTTGATTCAACCACTTTTATATTTCTGTATTTCTGTGTAACAACCCAATTAAGCTTCGATCGCTTGATTACTTCAAACCATCTTCACCCTTGATTTCGCTTACTTTCAAGCCACCAATACGAGGCAAGGGTCTACCACTATCTGTCACAGCGACGGCAACTAAAATTTCATCGGCAGCGGGTGCATCGGTTAATCTCGCCTCAATTGCATCAAAATGACTTCTAACGAATGCTGCATCTTTATGACCGAGCGGCACATCAATTGGCGTACCCGGACCACCCCGTTTTTTTGAAGAAGGTACAAGCGCAGCCCCTTTTTCAACGGCTTTACGTAACGGTGCGCCCAGCTTTGGGTGCAATATGGCTGCTGCGTGCTCTAGCTCGCCGCGCTCGCCAACTATGGCCGCCTTGCCATAGCTTTGTGCTTCATGGGGTGCGATGCCCAATGCCTGCACGCAACGCTGACCGAGCAAACTGCCCAACATCTCGCCTGCATCAATAAGCAGACTCAAGTCTTCTTCGTAGCGCCCGGCATAGGGGTTTTGAATCACTGCAATGGCCACTGCCCGACGAGTGGGCGGCGATATCGTCTGACCCATTTCAAGGTATGTTTCTTCCACACTCACAGCAATTTTTCTAATGATTATTGATGACATAACACTCTCTCTTTTATGGGTGCCTTCAGTCGAGTTGCCGACACCACTTGACCTTGACACATCAACACAACAGACTGCAGTAAACCCGCATCAACATAAGTTTGCGCTTTTTCTAAGCCATATGCTAGCGCTCGAGCGACTTGAGAGCGGTCTAATTTAGGAACTGAAACGGTAACCAACCGATCTTCCAAGTCTGTATCGTCTGACAAGCTGTTGGCTGGCTGACGCACAACCAAATCATCGTCAACATTCACGGCATTGGCCAAAATGGTTGCAGCCGCATCGGCCACGCCTGCATCAGATGCAAAAACAGTCACACTGTCAGCAATGCCAAACGAATGGCTTCGACCCGCCCAACCACTAGTGGCCACGCCACCAATGTTTGACTCAGCAAGAATCGTTGCCATGGCATCAAGCTCGGGTAACTGCGCTGTCAAAATTGAAGGTAGCACACGTGTCAAATCGCTAAACAAACCCAGCTGCAATTGTGTACCCGGCGTCAAATGCAGTGCAATGTCACCCCCATTATTTACCCACGCACGTTTTATGCCCGGTACTTGATATGACTTAAGAATATGTTGTGCAACTGAGCCTGCAACAGCTGCCATGGGCGTAATGAAAAACTCGTCAGCAAAAGGGCGACATGCTTGCCACATGCGTCTGGCCACCGGTCCAATAAATGCATTGGGGTTACCTGTGCGCAACGGTTGACGTAGCCGACTCAACTCAGTCACTAGCGTAGGTAGAACCTCAGCAAACTGCTTACTTGCCTGAGCATGCGCATCTTGCACTGCGATGGGGTCGCCTTCAGCTTGAATCAACAAGTCTATCGGACCATGCTGAAAATGTTGGCGATTACCTGATAATAATTCACAGTGGTGTGACATGAATATTTCTTAACCCAACATGGGCGGTTGCCCAATTGGCCATGCGTGATGCGATGGCAACGATTGCCAGACACGAGTTAAAGGTGCGCCGTCTTGATGCCAGCTACCCGCTCTAAGCACCGATTCCATCGTTTGAACGTAATCCATATGCCCGCCCAATGCTGCATAATCAGATAAGCGCATGGTAAATTCTATTGGGGCAACGATTGCGGGTGTGGGTACTGTTCCAAAACTGTTATCTGGCATGCCCATCACATCAACCATGACTGTGATGCCACCACCTGGCCATACAAAGGCTGGCGCACCGCCACAGGTCACATTAACAAGCGACTTCTTGATTGAATTGGTTAAGCTAACCGGGTTGGTCGTAACACCCGCACGCAAACTGCCGCCAGCGCCACAAAGAAACAGTACTGACACCATTGAGGGCTCACAGTTCTCACCAATGCGATCAACGATCTGGCGAACCTCAACAGGCATTTCTTCTTGTACCGGTTGCAATGCATCATTTAAACGGTACCAACTTGCATGTTCGCCTGTCGTGGAAGTCATGAGTAGGCGCAACCCTGGCCACGCGTGTTCGGTATCCCAACTTTCAATAATTGACAAGGGGTCGGCGATATCGGTTCCGCCCCAACCCGTACCCGGGTTAGCCACCTGAAAATATCGACCTGGCGTCGAACGCCGACCGCGCATGACAATACCCGAACGACGCATGTCGAGACACTTGCCGGCCTGGTGCTCGGTGAGCACGCCAGTTATGTGATCGTCAACCACAACAACCTCATCAACCAGCCCCTGAAATTGTTGCGCAAAGATGCCCACAGCAGCCGAACCGCAACCCACTCGCATACGTTGCTCAGGTACACCGTTAACAATCGGTGCTTTACCTGCTTGAATAATCATGGTTGCACCGCCGTCGATAGCCAGTTCCACAGCCTGCTTATTACCTAGGGCAGCCATCATATTCATGGTGGCCTTACCTTCTTTTTTACTACCACCGGTTAAATGATGAACGCCGCCAAGGGAGAGCATTTGCGAACCATATTCAGCTGTCGTGACATGACCCACGACCTCACCCTCACAGCGCACATTTGCCTGTTCAGGTCCTAAATACCGATCGGTATCAATTTTAATTTTAAAACTACAGTAACTAAAGATGCCTTCTGTAACCACCGTTACCGTATCAACCCCTTCATGCTGAGAACTGACAATAAAGGGCGCCGGTTTGTAGTCAGGGTATGTTGTTGACGCACCAATACCGGTTACAAAAGCTTTGTTGGCATACAACACATCGCCTTGCCAACCCTCAGGGTTTGAGGCGTCAGTTTGCACAAATGCGGTAGGCTTACTCGGGTCAGTACCCTCGAAGTTTTTTTGTAGGAAGACGACTGAATCAACCCGAACTAAATGACCTTTGTTATTAGCATAACGATCACAGGCACCCGTTCGACCGTCGCTAATTTTGCACAGCACAGGGCACGCATTACATTCAACCTTACCGTTTGACTTTTGCTCTAGTGGGCTTTGCTCTGCAACCTGAATTGCACTAGTTGGTAAGCCTTCTTCAGGTAGCCCATCTGTTTTGGTGTGTTCCATGCTTTTGCCCAATTAGTAAAACGAACCGATCTAACGAACCAATAAATGAACTTAACAAACATACTTAACAAACCAAACCCACAAACCCGCAAACCAACCTAACAAACGAACCACTTAAAATAATTTGATATTGGCGTATTTTAAATGTAGAATTCACTACATTATGTTGTAATCACTAAATTTATATCCTAGTATATTTTAAAGTATCCATAAAAGCAACGACTTTACTAACGGCTTTTGTTCCCACAAAATCGCCACCCACTTAAACGCAGGAATCACAATGAGCGCATTCAACTCAGAAAAAGTTTTGACCGTCCATCACTGGACCGATAGTCTTTTTTCGTTCACCACCACGCGTGATACATCACTTAAGTTTAAAAATGGTCATTTCACAATGATTGGCTTAAAAATTGATGGTAAACCCTTACTGCGCGCCTACAGTATAGTTAGCGCAAACCATGACGAACACCTAGAGTTTTTGAGCATCAACGTGCCAAACGGCCCTTTGACGTCTCGTTTGCAACACATCAAACCAGGCGATGAAATCGTTGTGGGTCGCAAGCCAACCGGCACATTACTTATCGACTACCTGCTTCCCGGCAAACGTCTTTACTTATTCAGTTCGGGTACAGGTCTTGCACCTTTCATGAGCCTCATTCATGACCCTGAAACCTACGAAAAATTTTCAGAGATTATTCTTGTTCATAGCGTACGTGAAGTTAAAGAGTTGGCTTACCACGACTACATAACTCGTGAGCTGCCTGAACATGAGTACTTAGGCGAAATGGTCAAACAACAACTCAAGTACTATCCCACCGTTACGCGCGAAGCGTTTCAGAACGAGGGGCGTATTACAGACCTTATTGAAAGTGGCAAACTGTTTACTGATCTCGGTGTACCGCCGTTGCAACCTGAATACGATAAGGGTATGATTTGTGGAAGCCCTGCCATGTTGCGCGATCTCAAGCATATACTTGAAGAGCGTGGGTTTAAAGAGGGCAATACATCAACACCTTTTGACTTTGTAATTGAACGCGCTTTTGCAGACCAATAACCATAATGGCAGAAGCTATTAAAACCATGCAAACACCAATTAAAAAGTCAGCTAGCAAAAAAACAGCCAGCGTTAAACCACTCGGCACACGTGCCCGGTCGGCACAATTGACCCGCGATAGCGTTTTGAAAGCGGCTATACGCGTGTTTGCTAAATACGGGCTTAATGGTGGCAGCATTGAAAAAATTTCAAGTGCCGCCAAATCACATGACCGCATGATCTACTACTACTTTGGTAACAAAGAAGGTTTATTCGTAGCTGTTCTAGAAGAAATATACCGTCAATTTAACGAAGCCGAGGCAAAGGTCAACATTGACGCTAAAGACCCCGTAGGTAGCCTTAAGCGAATCATCACCTTCATTGTCTATTATTACCACGATCACCCTGAATTTGTCACCATTCTCAACAGTGAAAACTTGCATCGAGGCAAGCATATCGCCAAGTTACAACTCGCGTCTGAATATTCCTCAACTGCAATCAGTGTCTTTAGTAACATTCTCGAGTCAGGACAAGCGCAAGGGGTATTTCGTCAAGATGTACTCGCACGAGATCTCTACATGATGGTCGCCGCACTTGGTTATTTTTACCAATCAAACCGGTACACCCTCTCAGCCTTTCTAGGTGAAAAGCTCGATGCGAGCGACACCCTTGAAGCATGGGAAAACTTTGTTACGCAAGCCGTATTACGCACGGTTGGCTTTAAAGAAGAGGCATAATAAATATGGCTGAAGTTGCAGCATCTGACAAGTCAGGCAAAGTCGTTATTCAAAACATTGGGCTCTTGCTCTCAGGCGACTTAAGTCACCCTATTCTCACGGCTGATACAGTGGTCGTGGAAGATGGCATCATCACCGCAGTGGGCTTACACAAAGACTGTGACACCGCTCACGCCAAGACAGTTATTGATGCAAAAGGGGTTTGTCTAGCACCTGGCTTAATTGATAGCCATGTGCACCCTGTATTTGGCGACTGGACACCCAGACAAAACCAACTCGGCTGGATAGAATCAAGCTTGCACGGTGGCGTCACCACAATGATTTCTGCCGGCGAAGTGCACTTACCTGGCAGACCGAAAGATATCGTAGGCCTAAAAGCCCTTGCCATCACGGCACAGCGAGCCTTTGACAATTTTAGGCCCGGTGGCGTGAAGGTTCTAGCAGGCGCCCCCATCATTGAAAAAGGCATGGTGGAAGACGACTTCAGAGAGCTCGCAGCAGCGGGCGTTACCCTTCTTGGCGAAGTGGGTTTAGGCTCAGTCAAAGCTGGCGAAGAAGCACAAAAGATGGTGGCTTGGGCACGTAAGTACGGCATACAAAGCACCATCCATACGGGTGGGCCTTCGATTCCTGGTTCAGGGTTAATCGACAAAGACGTGGTACTTGAAGCTGATGCCGACATTATCGGTCACATAAATGGTGGCCACACTTCTTTATCTGAAGCCCATGTTTGCGAACTCTGCGAGCGCTCAAACCGAGGTATTGAAATTGTTCACAATGGCAATGAAAAAATTGCGATTGCTGCAGCTAAGGCTGCACTAGACCTTAAGTGTCCACACCGTGTCATTTTAGGTACTGACTCACCCGCGGGTTCTGGGGTTCAGCCGCTAGGCATGTTGCGTTTAATTTCATTGCTTGCAAGCCTTGGCAACATTCCTGCCGAATTGGTTTTTTGTTTTGCGACGGGCAACACTGCACGCATGAGAAATCTCAATAGCGGCTTAATAGAACCCGGCCGGGCGGCTGACTTCATCTTCATTGATAGAGCCCAGCACACTGCTGGTAAAAGCCTGCTTAAAAGCATTGAATTGGGCGATATTCCCGGTATTGGTATGGTGATGATTGACGGCTTGGTTCGCTGCGGGCGAAGCCGCAACACACCACCTGCAACTGAAATTCCAGTCGTTCTAGCCCATTAGCTATTAAAGCTACTCATTCTTAAAATGGCTTATGTTTAAACGGCTTATGTTTAAAGCCACTAGCCCTTAATCAATTGCGTGAATTCTCTTCTAAGTATTTATGCATCACTTAAAAAGATAAAACCATGTCGCTCATCAAAATTCGTAAACGCGCACTGACTATTGAAACTATTTATCACGAAGGTGGCCCGGTCACTGAAAACCCTACAAAACTTGCAGCCGCCACAGCCGTCATTGAAAACCCATTTGCTGGCCGCTACGAACCCGATTTAATGCCGTTTATGAAAGAACTGCGGTCGCTTGGTACGTTACTGGCCACTGAGTTAGTCGAAACACTCGGTAAAAGAAATGTTGAGGTCTACAGCAAAGGTGCCATCGTTGGGGTTAATGGCGAATTAGAACATGGCGCTGTTTGGCATGAAGCAGGTGGTTGGGCTATGCGCGAAATTTTAGGTCACCCCAAGGCGATTGTTCCCTCTAACAAAGCCGTTGCATCAGCAGGCTATCGCTTGTTGGTGCCGGTGCATTACATTTACGCCTGTTATGTACGTAGCCACTTCAGCTCAATTGAAATTGGCATACAAGACGCACCCCGACCTAATGAAATTCTTTTCTCTCTCGTCATGGGTACAGGGGGTCGTGTGCATTCACGCCTTGGTGGTATGACCAAAGAAGAAGTGTCAGTACATGACGGTCAGCGTTAATGAATTAAAATGCCATGGTGTAAAGTCGCAACTTCTACCACCTGTTGAACAGCGGCCTTATCTGCACCATAAATATCAAACAATACGTCACCCTCACGCACATGATCTCCGGTAGTGACGTGCAAATAAACACCCGCGGTTTTATCTTGCGGCGCGCCCGCTAGGCGAGCCAAGCCTGAAATTAGATTTCCGTCAATTTCAGTAACGACTCCGCTGGTACGACTGCGAATACTTGTGTGATCTGACTTAGACCAGTCTAAGAGTCTTGATCGACCTTGAGCGTCAATAATACCTTGCATACGGGCGTAGGCCTGACCTGAATCAAGCAGTGTTTCTGCACGTGCACGGCCTGCTTCATAAGTTCCCACTACGGGATCAAAAGCCAATATGTGCCCCGCAAAAAACAGTGCCTTTTCTCGCAAGTCTGCAGGCGCTTTGGGGTCGCCAGATAGCACCATCAACACATCGCGTGCCTCTAGCCCAGGCCCAATACCTCGACCAATCGGGGTGTCACCTTTTGTCGCGAAGGCTTTAACTGTCAAACCTAGCAAGCTACCAATTCGCTCAAACAACTGCCCCAGTGAATTGGCATCTTCAATCGTTTTGACTTTACCAGTGGGTGAATAAGGAATATCAATCACAACGTGCGTAGCGCCAGCTGAGTATTTTTTTGAAAGTATCGATGCAACTGACCAGCGTCGCGTATCTAGCGACAAGGGACGTGTAATGGCGTTCATCGCATCATCAAGTCGGGAATGATTCAGCCTACCATTCCAAGCGATGCAGCCGTTAACGGCCAAAGTCACTTTCCTGACTTCTTCACGATTCAGATCTACCTTAGACAATACTTCCATGGCATCAGCCGTTCCTGCTGCTGACGTGATCGCCCGTGATGATGTTTTAGGAATAAGTAAACCATGTTCGGCAACAATCGGAATCACGATCATCGTAACCCGACTACCTGGGGTGCCACCCAATGAATGTTTATCGACCACGATGGGCGCCGGCCATTCAATGCGAGGCATAAACAGCGCACGGGCTTTCGCAACAGAGACGAGCTCATCATCGCTCAATCGATTGCAACACTCGATTAAAAATGTGTTGACCTGTACGGTTGTGAGTTGTCCGGAATTAATTTGATTTAAAGCAGCACTCATCTCTGAGGCAATCAAACTTTCACCACTTAATTTTTTGTGGCGTGGTTTGTCTCCTGGTAAGGAAAGCGCTGTTACATGAAGAAGGGTACTAACAAAACGTTCAATACCCACATCAACTGACTGATCGTTATAAATACGATAAGTGCTCACATCGGCAGGCAAGGCACTGACTTGGCGAGAGAGTCGCTGACTAATCTCTTGCTCAGTCTCGCGTCCTCTTTGAGCAATACGCTTTGCCAACAACTCAACGGGTGCTGTTATTTCAATAAACACAAGACCTGGCACCAAGGCCTTGATCTGCTCAGCAACGCCTCTTGAGCCATTTGCAATGATGTGCTGACCACTCTGCTGAGTCACCAACAGGCTTTTGGGTAAACCGTAAAAAAGACCGTGCGCGCCCCAAGTAATTAAAAACTCGCCTTGCGCCTTACGCTGAACAAATTCTTCTTCTGTGCAGCTGTCATAGTCTTCGCCGGGTTTACCAGGAGGGCGCGTAATGACGCGCTTAGCGAACACAAGCGCATCGTCGGGTAACTGCAGCCGCGCACCGTCA
>Ga0105052_10001358_pt1 | contig 32504 bp, 37 predicted proteins | sample FRY03_FD_78094 | JGI IMG/M metagenome (GOLD analysis project Ga0105052, IMG submission 78094) | Freshwater microbial communities from Lake Fryxell liftoff mats and glacier meltwater in Antarctica - FRY-03 | ecosystem: Environmental > Aquatic > Freshwater > Ice > Glacier meltwater ... | reverse complement strand
TATCACCTAAGATATGTCTCTTGGGTTTATTCTCAATGAAGTCCCAAACATAAAAATCCCTCTTAATCATGTATTAATAATACTAATTAAGAGGGTATAATTGTAGTGTTTGTTGGTGATTAATCTAATTTAAGACCTCTAGCTTTTGCGACATTAAAATTACTATCAGCGTCCATAGTTGTGTTAATTATATCCATAACATCACCAGGGACATTTCTATAGATACTCATCATATCACCCACACCCAACTGTGTATCCTTAACATCCCAAATCGTAAGGTTCTTATTATCCTTATTTTTGTACTTATGAAAAGCTAGTTTAGAGTGGTTGTTTTCTTCCTTTCTTGAATCCTCATCCTTAACCGTTTTATCGATTAGGAAAAGTAACACACCATCTTTTGTGTAATCGTTAAAATACTGTGTGAAGTTGTCGTTATCAGATGATACACACCATTTAGTCGCCTTACCGTAAATGTTAGAACTTCTAGAAGTAAGTGGTTGAATAACTAACCATTTATCATCTTCATGAACAACAACAGTCTCTTTTTTCTTAACCTCACTCCTAGTTACTTTTTCACGAGCTAACTTAAGTTCATCAACAATAAGTTGATTATCACCATAAGAATAAATATCTTTATTCTCTAATAAGTTTTTTTCGGACAATTCCTCAAACTCAGCTACGATATCAAACATCTCCTTAAATGTTTTGTTAGTTAACTCATCTTTAAACCACTCTAACCACTCTTTAGTTTGAGCTACCATAAAAGGTAGATACTTGTTAGTCGTTGTTGGGTCCTTCTTAGATAGGATGTCAATTAAATCAATAACGTATTCCGGGTTTTGTGATTTAACATCTTTAATTTTCGCCATAATTCTACAATTAATTAATTAATTCTATTTTTGTTACTATTATATTTGATTACCCTACAAATGTAAGTAATCTTTTTTAATATAACAAGATATTTATAATAAAAGATTCTATGAAAAAGAAAATAATACGTTTAAGTGAGGGTGATATAGAGAATTTGGTTAGAAAAATAATCAAAGAGGATGACACTATGGATTCCACACAACCTAAGGATAAGGAACCTAAAGAGGGGAAAAAAACAACAGTAACTAGACACCCTGCTTATATGGCCATTGATAATTTAGAAACATCTTTAGAGGACCTGAAAAGAGAATTTAAAAATAGTATAGCTAATAAAGTTTCAGGAGAAGATGGTTACCACAGTGAGATTGATAAGTTTTCAGAAGATTTTGGTAAATTTATTACTAAAGTGTCTAATCTTAAAAGTAAAATCAATGATTACGAAATAGAAACAAAAGATTCCAGAGCTAAAGAAAGAGAAGGAAGACGTGTTGCTTATATGTCACAACACAACGATAGAAAACATAACGCCTCTAAGGGTGGACAAAATTATTCTTATTAAGATGAGTAGAAAAACAGATAGAAGACAAAATATTATGGAAGCTAATAGAGTACTATTGGGTGAAAAAATAATTAAAGAAAACACAGAAAAACCTAAAAATAACTTACTAAAGGAATCAGTACCAACAGTAAGTGAAACACACGTAAACAGTGATAGTGATAAAATGACTTACATAAAAGGAGCTCTTAAAAATTTAAGTACTAAAGATTTAAACAAGATTTATTTACATGTTGAAAAGTGTGACCCAAATTACGAAGCCAAATAAAACAAAAAACCCCACAACTAAGTGGGGTTTTTAATGCCTTACTATTCGGTGTCTAACACCAATCCTTTTCTGATACAATAGCAAACTTAATCATTTCATCATATGTCCTAATCTCATTACCCGATTCAATTTTAAGTTCTAAATAATAATCATTAGGGATAAACCAAGATGTATCCACTAAGAAAAAATTACCATCAAATGTTCTATTAACCTCGGACCAACCAATATATTCAATTTGTGTGTTACCCTCACGTATGTATATTCTATATCTAATTTTATCAATAACACCAACTTGGTTTAATGTTAATGGTATTCTAGCCTCAATATTAACTCTTCTGGTATCCCCACGTTTTATTTTTTCTTGGTGTTTAATACCACTAACCCTAAATTGGTAGTCATATATCGATAAATTATGTGAACTACCAACACCTAAACCATTGGCTCCTGATGCCATAGTCACACCCACTGTATAGTACCCTTTTTCCTCCCTTAGGATGAACTCTTGTTCAGAGTTACCCAAGTTATTACCGTTGATGGTTACGTCTTGCCATGTGTCAGTAAACATTAAATTACCACAATACCCATAAGTTGGGTTATTTGGTATATTAACATTCACGTAATAAACACCAATAGATGTTGTTGTTATAGCCGAAGATGGTATTGTTTGATAAGTTACGTCATCATTATCTTTTATAACAACATCACCAAAGGAGGCATTAGATGGTTCTCCACCCGCATTAACATATAGGTATAGTCTATTAACCTTATTTAAGTAAAACTGGTTCCTGTCGTCTTGTATGTGGTCTTGAAAACTTGTTTCTATGAATGGTTCATAAACTGTATTTGTTTCCCGACCAAAGAAACCAACATAAAAAGTATCCTCATTAGTTAAAATCTCAGTAGCGTAGTTGTAAGCTAACCCAAAACCATACGTTGTACCAGTACTACCCGTTAAAATTAAATTATTAACATAAGATGTCACATCCATACATAAATTTTCATCACCATGGTCGAAACTTTGTGTATTAACAACAATACCACCATTAAATGTAGATGGGTCACCACTATATGTACCCTTGTGTGTCCACACAGTGTTAGTTTTTCTATCTAACCAATTGGCTGGTGATTCACAATATGTTATGTTAGCCTCATCACAAGATAAGTTATTAGACACAGCGTAGTCGTAACCATTACCCTCATCCCACGATTCTTGTATTTCAAATAACACTAAATCAAATGAGGTTGCTCTACGAACATCACCGATTGAACTACAATTTGTTCTACAATAAAGTTCATTGTCGAAACAAGATGTGTTCGTCATTTTAATGGTGTGTGTTAACCCACTAATGGATACATCACCATTGTTAACTTTATTGATGATATCATCAAAGTTAATATCGAATAAATATCTTGAATATTTTGTATTATTAATATTTGTTGACCCACCGTAAAATAGTTCTGTTATTGGGTTCCTACCCGTATTAACATAGGAATTCCTAACTATTGTGGTGTCTTTTGAAAAGTATGTACGTAATAAACCCATTTATCTTTTATATATAAATATCTTTATTACTTGTTTAGTTTAATCTTTTTCAGTTGGAACATCACCCCCAACAAAAACGTTCGTACTTAATAATCTTTGGTCTAAGTTTTTCATGAACCACTCTTCTAAGTCAATAGTTGTTCCAGATGGGTCAGGTGGTAACCTATCACCAATATGAATATGTGATTTAATCCATTGCCTCATTATAACCATAAACTCATACAAAACATCACCGTACACAATAGGGTGGAGATTATCTTGTAGTGATAAGTGGTCCTCTTTTGTTAAAATAGGTTTAATTACTTTAGAATTTGAATCCCGACCTATTAAAAATATTTTATTACTCATTATAACAGTATCGGTTCTATCCTCACTTAAATTAAGGTCTTTTTCAGATTTATTTAATGATTTACCCTTATTAATATCAGAAGGTTTTAAAATTCTCATACTAATGTAACCTGGGTTTTTTTCATTTCGTTTAAGTGGGTTATCGATAATATGTTTACCCACTCTAATTAAAACTTCCTCATCTTTTAATAATATATCGGTGTTATTTCTACCCAATAAACCAATATCATTTAATCCTGGGTAAATACCATTAGCTTCAGGTATTGTATTAACATTTCTACCCAATTTAAAGAAACTACCAACTTTACCAGCTAAACCAGTAAAAAAATATGGGTCATTTTTAATTTTTTCGGGTTGTGAAATAATAGGCCCAATCCACTCACGTTGTATTGACGGGTTTTTAGTATCCATTAATAAAACTTTAACCGTTTCACCAACAGATGGACACACAGATAACATCCTAGGTAAAAAAGGTTCACACCAAGGTAAACATCTTTTCTTTTTATCTTCGGTCATCTTTTCACAATCACCAATAATAAAATCATTCACATCAACACCCCTAAGTAATACTTGTAGTTTCATATTACCGTCATCACTGATGTTTTTAACCTCACCATAATGAATAACTTTATTATATTTATTTAATTGGTCATTAGACACTTTACCCCTAGAACCGTCACCTAAACTTTCATTTCTACCTGTATTTGTTCCCATTATAATAAACCTCTTTTATTTAACTCTTTAGTCACCTCATGGTAATCAGATTGAATAGTCAACCAGTAATCATATGTATTAACCACCTGTAATTTAACCGTTTCAAATTCTTGACTTAATTCAAGTTTTTTACTCTGTAATTCGTTGTTTGATTTTTTATCTAATTCTTTCATATTATGATATTTGTGCATTTCCACTACCGATACCTAAAATAGTACCAAAAACCTGTATTGGTCCACCAGCGTTACCCCCTGTGGCCTGAATTGTGGTACCTGGTTGTATAGCCACATCAATCCTAGCTTCGGACGTTAAGGCTTTTACTATTTCCTCAATCCTAATTCTTTCCATTATTTCAGCTGGTGATACTTGACCACTAGGTAAAGTACCAGTAGGTAAACCAGCTTCAGATTGTCTTTCTATAATTCTAGACGCTATTAATGTTGGGCTCATACCTGGTTTAGCTTTTGTAGCTAAAATTAATGGGGATGGCATCTTATTAGAGATTGTTGGTGGGATTTTAAATAAATTCAATAAACCACCTATTATTGATTTATGGTTTTTGAAATCTATCCCTTCGTTGTTTTCCATAGTAAGTAAATTTTTAGATATTATTTGATGGGTTTGGGACCTTTATCGTTTCAGTGATACTATTAACTTTATCAACAGACTTATTAATTTTAGTAATATATATTCCAGCTATTGATTTAATGTATAACATTAATTTTTCCTTAACAATTTTACGAACAACATTACTAATTAAAGTTATTAATTCTCTTTTAATTTTATTAAATATTATTTCGATAATCGCCGCAAGACATTCCCTAGTTACATATGTGAAAAACACATTAGCAGCCCTTGAAAAATCATAACTATTTTTAACCGTTAAAATGGATGAGTTAACCATTAAACTTGAAATTTGATATAACGATACAACTTTTGGTGTTATAATAGCCCTCATTAATATTTTTGGGAATGATATTATTGATTGTGTGTCAAAACTACCTTTCATTGTGGGACCATCTTCGGGGTTACCGTATTGAGATATGGAGTCACCAACAGATGATAGTGTTAGTTCAATTATTTCATTAACCCTTTTAGGTGTGGCTGTATCCAACTCACCCAAATTATCTAATATGTTTGATGGCATTGCTACCTCAACTAAACCACAACCTAAATCCAAAACACTAACACCTTTCATCTTGTTCCTAGATTGGTTTTCTAAATAGTTTAATTCTTCGTTACTAAACTCATAAAAACTATTATCAATGGATGTAGTTTCAAAATCGGTTTCTAAAATCTTATCAACCATAGCATCTGTTTTGGCTTGATTTAATAAAACATCAACACCAAAGTTATTAACCGAAGATATCACACCAAAACCATATTCCATAATCATAGCCATAAGGTTTTTAGTGTTAAATATTTCCATACTATTAACATAGTCTATTAAAAAACTATGAAAACTCGTACCAGCTCTATTTGTTGTAACCTTTAATGTTATAGTTGGTTGATTATTTGTTGATACTGTTGGTTGATTAAATGTCACTTCTAATAAATCCACACCACCTCTATCTGTCCATGTCCCACTATTTTGGTTTGTTATTATATCTAATAAAAACTTATTAAAATCCACACTAGGATTACCAAATAATGACCCACCAGGACCATTGACATCGATTTTTAACATACTAGTTAAATCTATTCTATCAATTTCGGTTGTTAGTTCGGGTGTTGGGTTTGGTATTGTAAAATCAGTACCACAAACTAATCCAGCTTTAATACCTTTTATTAAACCTTCTTTAATAATTCTTTTTAGTACGGGTAAAAACTCTTGGATTAATTCTTTTAATATTTTGGGTGTGTTGTTTCTAGATTTATCTCTAGTTCCCTTACCTCTATCACCCTTTTTATCACCCTTTCGATTTTTAACTCCACTAGTTGAATCACCAATTTTTTCACTGGTACGATTTTTAGTGTTAGTTGTGACAGTTTGTAGTAAATCTAATAAAAAAGGTAGTAAATTTTTCGATGAACTATCTATAGAATCCAAAGAATTTAGTTTTTTTATTTTAGGTAAATCAGATGACACCTTAAAAACACTTATAGTTTTAAATAACTCATTTTTATCATCCTTAAATCCCATAATTACTTAAGTTTATATTCATCATCATCATCACTCTTATCCTTATCACCCATTAAAGCTTGAATCATTTCAATATCCTCAGGTGTAATAGCTCCACTAGCTGTTGATTCAGTGTTTGTATCACCTTTAAAAATATAACCACCCATCATTTTTAGGATTGATATTTTTTTATCAATAGTACTATCAACCAACTTAAGAAGGTCAGTATTGGCTTTATTCATGTTAGTTAAATCATGAACATCCTCAACCTGAATCTTCTTCTTATTTTCGTTGATTTGTCTAATTGCTGTACTTCTTTGTTCCACTAACTCATTATAAGCTTCTTGAGCCATTGAGACAAAACTGTCCGTATTTAATTCTACTCTCTTTTTTTTTGGTCTTGCCATAATTACTCTTTATCTATAAATATCACAAAACACTAATTCCATATTAAAGTTTATCTTTTAACATTGTGTAGATAACCCTATATCGTTTCATTGTGTTTCTAATGTCTTTTGTTGAGAGGGATGTCATCTCCCTCATATATAAAAGAAATAAATTTTTATTGAATTTTTTACCTGTTATATCACTTTCGAATAGTGTGTGCCAATTATCTAGTATGTAAACCAAAGCATTCCCAACACGAATTTCATTTTCCGATAGAACACGTTCTTTTAACTCTTTTTGTACACTAAGTGATATGGTTTTAATGAATTTAGATAACTCGTCGAGACTATCTTCTAAGTCGTAGGAAAGTCTTATATCATCCTCTAACTTAGAAGACATATCCTCATAGGACAATACCGTTTTCATTTTTTTATTCTCTTTCATCATCTTACCTAATAGGTAGTGTTTACACACGGTACCATAATATGAATAAGATTTTTTTCCCTTTGATGGTTTAAATTTATAGAACTTTAACATTAAAAACGATAAAGTGTCTGTATGTAAATCATCAAACTCTAGAGACTTTGAATAAAGTTTATATGTTCGGATGATACTTTCTATCATCTTATTAAGTGGTGCTCTTAAACTATCTCGATAAACCTTATCTCGTAAGTATTCATCCTCTGTGGTACCCGTCCATCTTAATAACGGTTTTCCATTTTCATCTATGACATTGGGGTCCAAAAATGTACCCCCATATGACATAAATCTTACAACAGCTTCTTCTTGCTCACGCCCAAAATAAGGTTCCTTCTTAGGTTTTCTACCCCTTTTTTTTGGTTCGTCAGACATTATAAATCACTATTTTTCCTTTTATTATGGTAATTTTTTAAACTATCTGAAATCTTTTTTTTAGATTCATCACTTTTAATATTACCCGTTTTACCTAATTTGGCTTTTGACATATTTTCTCTCATTTCTTTCGTCATTTCTAATCCTTTATTCCAAGCCTCTTGACACCCTTTACAACCCTTATTCCAAGGTATCCGACCTTTACCACTCTCACCGATATTTTTCTTATGTTCATCGGTAAATGGTTTTTTAAGTTTACCTTTCGTTGTTTTGGATATTTTATCTTTCCACCCTTGGCCTATTACCCTACCTTTTAATTTTTCTGAAATCAGTTCTTTGGTTTCATCAGTGTGTTTTTTACCACGATTACCACTACCTATCTTCTTTTTGGTTTTAGTGGTGTGTTCGAACCCTGAGGTACCCTCACCACCGTGTGTTACGTTAGTTAAGTTTTCAAAACCAATTAGGTTAATAATCTCAACCTCTTTTATTAACGACACCTGTTCAAGTAAACCTTCGTAAATTTTAACTTTTATTGGTTCTAAACCTAAACTAAGAATTTTTTTAATCTTATAGTTTTTATGATTTTTCTGTTTTAAGTTACAAGGGTACATATGGTCATTTATCCGATAACCAAAACCCTTACCGATGTAAAATGGTCTATGTGTTAGTTCTATACCATCATAAATAAACTCACCTTCATCGGTTGGGTCTAGGTAAGCGTAAACGTAGTAACCTAATTCTTTTAATTTTTCTCGTCTTAGTTTATTATATGTTTTAGTATCCATATCTATAAATATGGTCATGCCTCACACTTTTTTACCTAATTAAAAAAATTATCATAAAAACACCGTTTAGACCTCGGTTTCAACGTTTTCCATGTATTTTATTTTACGGTCAGCCTTAAAATAAGATTCTTTTCTAGCTGTATTAAACCAAAATCTAGCCTCAATTGGGTTCATTTTGGTTGTGTCCTTGTGGTAATACCCATGGAATAAAGAACCTTCTCTCATGTTAGTTTTTCTATAACCTAACTTAGGTATCGTCATCATTTTTTTATCGTAATACGACATCCTTAATAGGAACTCATAAATGAATTGTAACTTAAGTGTTGGTTTAAGACCACCAACTGATTTATAAGCATCAGTCTTAATAATAGCACCAGACAATTGAAAATTAGGGAAGTTTAATAACGAATCATTATCTAAAAACCCTTGTTTTTCAGAAAAATCTTTAGCCCAAACTGGTTCGTTTGAAAAATGTAAGAATTTACCTTCCGTATTAACATCTAAACACAATGGTAAAGATACATCTACATCATACCATTTTCTATATTTAACGGCGTTATCAAACCAAATCGTAGCGTATTGGTCATCCACTTCTAATATTGAAAAATATGTTGTGTTAACATTTTCTACACCAAAGTTAATTTGTGAAGCAAAATCAGTTTCACCATCATTTGAAATAATTCTAAAATTAACTTCATCTGATTTAATTGTTTCCTTGATTTTAGCATCAATGATACCAGTATCAACACCCTTACCCACAACAATTATCACCTCTTCAGGTAACGTTTTTTGTGTTGTAATACTATTAAGTGCTGTGTTAAGGTAATTAGCTGTTTTAACTACTTGTTTATTATCCTCACCTACTGAGGTTACATTATATTCTAAATTGTCTAGTGTGACAATTGGTAAGATTACCGTGATATTACTTTTTTCTCCCATTATTATTTATTTTCTGTTCCTACATTATCCATTTCAATAACTTCACCTTCTAGTTCAGTTTCGATTGGTTGAGAGTTAATTAACGCTTGTTTTCTCTCATTGAAAATCTTTTCGTAAATTTCTTTTACTTTATCTTCCATTTGTGACATCGTGTTTGTGTCCTTTAGTTTTGCCATTTCATCATATAGTTCAGCTGGTTCACTATCCTCTAACCAAGCTTGTACATAGTTGGAAATTAGGTCACATATTGAATTAACGTCATGTACCCATAAACCATTCTTCTCAGTAAAATACTCAGGAACAATATTAGGTATTTTAGCTAAAACAGGTACGTTACATTTCATTGCCTCTAAAGGGAATGTACCAAAACCAGCGATATCATCAACCCATACAGCTAAACAAGATTCAGCTAAGTCCTTAGCGAAAATTTCTTTAGGTAATCCTCTCATATCACGGAATGTAATCCACTTTAAATGTGGATATTTCAAGTAAAATGATTTAAAAATTTTAATTAGGTCGTCTTGATTTCTAGCTAACACTGAAACGATTGGTTTTTTATCCTTTTCACTTGGCTTAAAATAATCATCAATACCTACTGGGATTACATCAATATCAATTGTGTTTGAAAATAAATTACTGATGTATTCTTTTTGTTTTTCTGTTGTTGTAATACATTTATCAATACCATAATCTCTCCAAGATTTACCAGGTGGTAATAACTCTAAAATACTATCATACGCTTGACAAAAAACCACTTTATAACCTGGTACCTTAGTCAATTGTTCCATTACATTTGCGTAATTTTCAGGAATTATGATAACATCCTCAGCTTTAAGTTGTAAAGACTTAGCCTCAACAGAGATATGTGGTAATTTAGTGTATTCCTCACCAAGCCAATTCACTGGTGTGTAATTGTTTTTTTCATGTAATATGTTAGCGTTGTAACCTAAACTTCTTAGAACTCTAACGTGTTCATAAATGTTAGCTACTCTAGCAACAGGATTACCCTGTGTATCCATGGTGAAAAAGTGAATACTAAATTCCTTTTTATCCATGTTGTTAATCGCTTCTTTAATTACGTTTATTGTGTTTTCTTTATCCATTTTTTTTTATTATTTTATTAATCAGTAATGTATTAAATGAAAGTCTAAATGGGATGGATAATTGACTTTCTAATTTTGTGTATCCCATTGATTCATCAATAATCCCACCTTCTGATAAAATTGTTTCAATCATCACCTTAGTTAATTCCCATTTTGTGATATCAATCATTTGACCAAAAGTTTCCTCATGTAAAACATCTTCAATGTAATCATCATCATCGTTTTCATCTTTGTTAGTTGCTTCAGGTTCTTTTTTGAATATTTCATCGATATCATCTTCGGGTTTTTCTAACTTAATAAACTCACTGATTCTATCTAAATCAAAAAAGAAACGTTCACCAGCTACACTAAATAAATCCTCTATTTCTTCTTCCATATCTATAATTTAATTATTAATTTACGATTGTACAGGTTTTTTATAAGATTGTAACACCCCATCCAATTCCTTGATTGATTCAATTCGTACATTAGTGTCTTTAACCTCATTTATGTTAAACATTTTGTTAACAATAACACACGTTTTATTATCAGGTTTTGAGTTAATGACATCGGGGTGGTCAGTAACAATCATATCCACAAAATTCCATTGGTCTTTTGAATCGGTCACAAACTTAACTTCATGTGACATACAAGATGTTTTACTTAAGAAAAAATATGTTGATGGTACACTTAACCCAGTTTCTCTACTCATAACAACAAAATCATGTTCAGGGTAGTCAAGGATTAAATTATTCAATGTATTCATAGCACCTTTCACCATTTCATCAGCAGAACCAAATATTTCTAATGTACATCTTTCATACATAAATTCATTAATGGTTATTTCCTGTTCAACTTCCTCCAATTCAATATCTACCACACTATCTCTACTTTTACTACTAAATGGGTCAAAGTTTGGGTCGAATTTAATCGTAGATTGTTCAGAAATTTCTTTAGGGAAATGTATCCATTTTTCTAAATCGTAATCCAAAACTTTGATTGGTTCACTTAGAACCATATGACCTTCATCATCCTCGACCTCGTATGGTGGAAAATACTTTGTGTGGGTATCCTCTATTTTTTTAAAATAATTTCTTAAAACACCATTAATTGATATACCTATTCTCATCTTGATTATCCTTTTATAATACCTTTATTCGTTATTAATGAATCCTCAATCTCATCGAAAGTTTTCTCAATCATTTTAATAATTGGGTTTCTTACAACATCATCAGGGTTTCTAAGTTCAACACAACCAAAACCATCAGAATCCCTAAATCTAGCTAAAATTGTTTCTAACGAACTATTATCCTTATTTTTAATATCTTTTTGTTTAACATCACCAAGAATAACCATTTTAGAATTATCACCAATTCTGGTCATAAGTGTTCTCATGTTCTCTCTACTGATGTTCTGTGCCTCATCAACAATAATCACCGTATTATCAATACTACGACCCCTAACGAAAGCCAATGGTTGTATTTTAATAATACCTAATTCCCTTAATTTTTTTGTTAATGATTCACCTATAATTTTTTCGAAATTATCGATAAAGGAAATCATATACGGGTCTAATTTATCATGTAAATCACCTGGTAAAAACCCTAACTCCTCTCCCGGTAATTGGGTCACGGATTTAACTAATAAAATCTTTTTGTATTTAGGTTTCGTCTTAATTAATTTAAGTGCTTCAGCACATGCTAAATAAGTTTTACCAGTACCAGGTAATCCCGAAACAATTGTTATTTCGTTATCCTTAATAGAATTAACTAAACTTTTTTGATTTTCGTTTCTACATTTAGTGTTTACGGACATTGATTTAATAAATTTATCCTCTTCCTCATTTTTTTTATAGACAAACTTGTTAACTTCCTCTATTTCTTCTTCTGAGGGTTTACCTCTTCTACCTGTTCTTCTCGACATATTTTTACTATTTACACATTATTTGATAAAGCATTTACACCATTATAAACAGTTAACCAGTGGTTAACCATTTCATCAATCATTGTTTCGAAGTTATATTCACGGGACCAACCCAATTCTTCTTTTATTTTTGTACAATCACCTTTCAAGTCTTTTAACTCTTCTGGTCTGAAGAATTTTTCATCAACTTTAACGTATTGATTAGAATCTAAACCTAATTTATTAAAAGTGTATTCTACCAAGTCACCAACTGAGTGTGAGACACCCGTTGAACAAACAAAATCATCAGCTTTATCGTGTTGTAAAATCAACCACATAGCTTTAACGTAGTCTTTAGCGTGACCCCAATCTCTTGTAGATTCCAAATTACCTAATAATAATTCAGACTTAATACCCAACTTAATTTCTACAGCTGTTTTTACCACTTTATTAGTTACAAAATTAATCCCTCGTCTTGGTGATTCATGATTAAATAAAATCCCATTAGAAACAAACATATCATATGAATTACGATAATTTCTTGTAATGTTATAACCATATGTTTTAGCACAACCATATGGTGACACTGGGTTCATTGGTGTTGTCTCTCTTTGGTACCCATCATCATCAATATTATTACCAAACATTTCTGATGAACTAGCCTGATACATTTTAATGTGTGGGTTAACACATTTAATAGCCTCTAACATATTCAATACACTGATACCTGTTGCGTCAGCCGTATACAAGGGTTGGTCGAAACTTATTTTAACATGTGATTGTGCACCTAAGTTATAGATTTCATCGGGTTGTGATTTTTGAATTACTCGTATAATTGAGGATAAATCAGTTAGGTCACAATACTCTAAATTAATACTATCAAAAATATGGTCAATCCTTGATGTTTGATTTTCTGATACAGAATTACGTTTAACAGTACCCCAAACCTCATAACCTTTATCTAGTAAAAACTCAGCTAAATACGAACCATCTTGTCCGTTAATCCCTGTGATTAATGCTGTCTTCATACTTTTTGAAAATTTAATATATTTGTTATTATTTTAATTTCTTCTTTAGTTAAATCTTGGTGGTTAGGGATGTAAAAACCGTAATTATCCAATAATTCACAATTAGGTAAACTTACTGGTTCATTTTCATTTAACCACATTGGTTTATTTGCCATATTACCAGCTATTAAAGGTCTAACCTCAACACCAGCACTCTGTAACTTATTAACTAATTCCCCTCTACGTTCATTAACTATGGGTATAGCGAAACTAGATACATAATCACCATCTCTTTCACCCAATATAAGTGTGTTGTGTTCAATTTCGTTTTGGTATTGGAAGAAGTTATTTCTTCGTTTAGAGGAATAATCATCCAACCTATCAATAACCCTTAAACCAATGAATGCCTGAAGGTCTGTTGACCTTAAATTCATTCCTGGTACGTAGAAGTTATATAACGCGTCAAAGTCGTTACAACCATGTTTTTCACGAAGTTCTTTTTGTTTCCATTTAGGTAAATCCCTATCCCACCCATGACTTCTCATCATAAGTAATAAATGATAAAAATCTTCATCATTTGTATTAATAAAACCACCCTCAATTGTTGATAGGTGATGACCGAAGTACATTGAAAAGAAAGAAGCAAACCCTAAACTCCCAAGATACTCACCTTGAAATTTAGAACCCATACTTTCACATACATCCTCTAATAATAAAATATCGTATTTTTCACAAAGGTTTAATACTTTATCCATTTGGGGTACTAAACCCAACGGAGACACCAATATTAAAACAGATGGGTTTTCCGTTTTGAATAACTCTTCTAGATGTGTTAGGTCACAAGATAAGTCTTCTAAATTACAATCACACATGTGTGTTTCGTAACCTAATAACATGGGTGAACTCACATCCGTCGACCAACTAAGACCCGGTACAACAATTTTATTATTCCTTAATTTTTTTGAGTATTTTAATGCGGCTAATGTTAATAAGATTGATGACGACCCTGAGTTTACAAACACAGAATACCTAGTACCAATTTTTTCAGCCCATTTTTTTTCTAAATCCCACGTTAAATCACCTTTTGTTAATTTTGGGATTTCATCTTGGGATAACCAATCAATGAGATGATTTATATCACCTCTATTAATTGTATCACTTACTAATTTTATCATAAACTTTCTTAATTCCTTCCTTTAAAGATATTGTCTTAAAGTTGGGAAGTAAATTCTTAAGTTTGTCAATTGACACATCTTTTCGATATTGTCCATCGGGTTTCGTATCATCAAAAACAATATCAACACCACTTAAACCACAAGATTTTAACGCGATATTAGCCATGTGGTTTATTGATAAATTTTCTTCGGTAGCTACATTAAAACTATCGTATATGTCTTTATCTAAACATTCTTTAATGACATAAGCTAAATCATCTGAATGCATAAATTGTCTCAAAGGTTTACCAGTACCAAATAAACCTAACGTTTTACCACCATCTTGTTCCATCTTAACGATTTTTTTAACTAATGATGCCACAAAATGACTATTTTCACCAAACTTATCATTTTCACCGTATAAATTACAAGGTGTTAGGTATTGATACTTTGTCCCATATTGTGCATTACAAGCGTCAATGTGAACAGCTAAACATCTTTTAGCGTAACCATATGAAAAATTAGTTGGTGTTGGTGGACCTTGATGTAACATATCCTCAGTCATTGGGTATGTATCTACTTTGTCGGGGTAAATACATGTACTTAAAATACCAATAAACCTATTAACACCGGTTATTCTTGACCATTTAACTATGTTTGTGTTTATTTGAATATTATCAGTAAAATAATCGTCGGGTTTATTGATGTTATCGATAATTCCACCAACTTTTGCTGCTAAATGTATTACAACATCAAACTTAGTATTTGTCATTAATGAACAGACTTTATCCTCATTTATTAAATTACAATCACTAGATGATAAATAAGTGGCGTTAGGTAATATATTTTTTAGTGAGTGACCAACCATTCCAGAACCACCAGTTACTAATATTTTTTTATTCATTATCTATTATATTTCATTATTATACTATCAATGCCAACACCATCTGTAAAATCCTCCGTCCCTTTACCGAATACAAATATTTTTATACCACTCTCTTACTATGTAATATATTTTCAGTATTTTTAAACCATGCGACGAATCGTGTTAAACCATCTTCCACACTATACTTAGGGGACCAACCCAAGTCATCGTAAATTTTAGTTATATCACCGATAGCGTGTATAATATCACCATCTCTATGATAGTTAGTTATGTTTATTGTGGAGGAACTACCAATTAATCCCCTTAATTTCTTAGTCACATTTAGTATTGATGAACTAACCCCTGAACCAACGTTGTATGTTTTATAATCACTAACATTATTACCCACACATAATAAAGTGGCATCAACAATATCACCGACATAGACAAAATCCCTTGTTGGTGTACCATTATCATAAATCTCAACATCACCATCTTCACCGAATATGGTACTAAAGATACTTATGATACCAGTATATGGGTTATTTAAACTCTGACCATCACCAAACACATTTTGGAATCTTAGTATTGTGTATGGTACTTTACATGAGGTGGTTAGTAATTGTTCTTGTGTTAATTTAGTTACACCGTAAACCGATAATGGTTTTAACTCATAATTAGTTTCAACATTTTCAGTGTCACCATAAACAGCTCTACTAGAAGTTAATATAACCTTCTTAACATTATATTTACCACTATTAATCAAATCCAACATAATCGAAGTACCGTTTATGTTAGTTGACACGTATCTATCAATTTCATCCATCGATTGGCCCGTACCCGTTTCTGAGGCTAAATGAAAGACCACACTTGGGTCGTGGGATAAAGATGACTCCCAATCACTTACGTTTCTAACATCACCTTTTATATATGTAACACCTTCAACTAACTTAGGGTTCTTACCGTGTATTTGTTCTAAAAAACTATCTAAAACCACAATATTGTGATTATCCTTTAGTAGTTCACTAATTAATTTAGTACCAATAAAACCAGCACCACCTGATATTAAAATTGTCATATTATTTCTTTTTAAATAAAGCTAACTTATTAAACCCGTAAAAGGTTTCGGGTAAGTCATATAACTCACATAAATCCACATTCTCTGTTATATAATCATTCTCACCCTGTGTTAAGAATGGACTTTTAAATACTTTTGTCTCAAGATAATCATCGATAACATTAACTGTGGATTCACCTTCGTTAAATGACATATCATAACCATATAATGTCTTACCTTCATACCAAACAGAAGAGTCTGAGGTATGTAAATCCTCAATCCAATACTGACCACCATCTTTTACGTACTTAAGTAATGTACCCATTGAAATTTGTTGATGTGTGATGACGTGTGAACCATCATCAATAATAAGGTCAACCATACCAATAGTCTCCATTACTTTCTCAAGTTCTCCCCTATTAGATTGGTCACATATGTGTGTCTTAACCCTACTGTTTTCATGTTGTGTTTGTGGTACAACATCTATGGCGTGAATGGTTGCGTTAGGGAAGTAATCATACCACATCTTTAACGATGGACCTGACCCAACACCTATTTCTAGTATGTTTAATTTTTCGTTTCTTATTGGTTCAAAATACTTGGAGTATTTCGGTGTAAAATGTAATCTAGGTCCGTGATGTCCCGTTGGTGGGGATAGTGTCCCCTTGTCTGAAGCGTATTTATTCGCTAATTCACTTAATTTATCCATTAAAAATTTTTATTTCTGTAATATGTTATTTCGTCTGTGTGTTGTTTATGTGATACTTGATTAGATACTTGATTCTCTGACATTCTAACAGTAACACAATACTCATCGATTAATAGTGGGTCACCATATTTCTTACCTAATCGTATATGCATATCGGAATCATTGATTATGATTAGTTCCTCATCATATAGATTATCTTCATTAATGAAAAAGGAAACACTAGGACAACCAATTAAGGTCCTAATGTTTGAATCTACGTATGGTTTAATGTGTCTATCTGTCTTACCAGACTCTTGATAAAAATGATTGAATCCTAACCCACCCCATTTTCTATAGGGTTCTTTTTTTGTTGATTCATCTATTAGTTCCAACGAACGTGGATTACAAAACCAATCATCCATATGTATGATTTTTATGTAATCCCCTTTAGCTAGTTTAATACCTTCGTTCATATTAATGGAACTATTACCCCTACCACGTTCATTTTTATAATAAATTATGGGTAAATCACCCCATTTAGTCAGATAATCAAACACTAAGGTAGTTTTACTGTGGTCTGAAACAATAATTTCATAATCAGTAAATGTTTGTACCTTTATACTCTCTAGAAGTTTATCTAATAGGTTAGAGGCTAACCCATTGTATTCGTATGTTGGTATCACTATGGAAAATTTCATATTTTAGTTTAGTTTTTCTTTTATTGTAGATGTTACCCTGGCCCAAAAATCGGTATACTTTAAGGATAACCCAAAGTTTTTTTTAATAAATGGTAACATATCACTATAGGTTTCACTATTAATTGTGTGTGACAATTCTTTAAATTCCTCAATAGTTTTAAACAGTATAAATCCTCGTGTGTCGAAATAGTCACTAATGTTGTCACACCCCCAATAAACAGGGACGGTACCAGTAGTTAGACAATCGATGATTTTTTCAGTAAACCAATTACTAGACTCATCATTCTCAATTATTAACGAAAACATATAGTCCTTTAAGGCGACTATTTTATTGTCGATTGGTTTATATCCGTGACCAAAAGTATCCATCGGTATAATACTTTGATTGATGATACTGTGTCGTAATCTGTGACCATTTGTTTGAGTCTTATTGGAAGCGATTATCGAAACCAACTTACTCTTTTCATGTATACCCCTATCAGACTTATTAATCCAACAAGAACCGAATGGGAATAATTCACTATTAGGGCAATTGACTAGTATGTCTGGATGCCAAGCCAATATTAAATCGAAATTACCCTGATTCTCAATAATTGGTCTTATTAATCCCATTATCGTCGGTGGTTCTATCTGTACCAATACTTTAAAATCAGCTGTAGGGTCTACACTTAAGTTATCGAATGATACACTAACCTTTCTATTAAAAAACATCTCAGAATGTAATGTACCTAGTGTTGTTGCTTTTATATTGTTGTCCACGTTTTTGGGATTAAATCTTGTGTGTTATGATTCACAGATGAACCAAACCACCTCTTAGGGGCAATCACCTTCTTACTTGGGTTCCGGTTTAACCAAGCCCCCCACCATGAGAATGATGAATTAGCTATTATGTTATTATCACATAATGACATTATCCCAATATCAACGTAATCAGAATTACCCTCAACGAATGTGTAATTATCACCAATAAAGTTTTCCTTACACCAAGGTATGTCATCTGAAAATACTAGAAATTTAACATCACCCATTTTAGTTATAGCCTCATTATAGTACTCCATAGTACATGTTGGGTGATGGTTAGGTAAACCTAAATAATCACCACGTCTTATGTGTATAGAACATGTTTCACCACCCAATATATCTAGTGTGTTAATAAAACTACTAGTTTCACCATCGATACTAAAATACTCTAACACCTTTTCCCTATTGTGTTGGAAGTATTTCTCACTTTGGAAATACCCATGTAATTTTAGATTATGTGAGTATGGTATTTTACTGTAATGGAAAAATGGTTCAGTGTAGTTACTACTTGGTATCAAAACACTGTGAGTTAAATTACGTAATATGTTAGTTTTATATGTGTTTACGTGTTTGTGTACTGTTACACTATTGCCGAAAACACAAGTTTCACCGTTATCAATCGACAATGAATACGCTGCAGCTATTTGGAACATGTAGTTTCCCAAACCACCAACTAAGTTAGACATTACCATACCAATTCCATGTTTTTATGTGGTCACCTAATTCACCCTTGGTCATGTTATTAATTCTATTAAACTCCTGACCATTAAATTTAAAAAATGGGTTTTGGTCGGAACTATTGGGGGTTCTTGAATGTGTTAAGTGGTATAACACACCATCCGTCCTACTTTCCACATAACCCATTTTCTTAACACGAACGACACGTTCAAAATCTTCATGACCCCATGACACGAAATCTTCATTCTCCCAACCTATCTCACCATATTTAGTTTTATCGAAGAAGAACGCACCACCAACCGAGTTAGGGTTAAATAGTGTGCATTGGTCTAGTGGTATTGATTCTAGTTCATCATTTTGAACCTTATCAAAAAATCGTTTCGGTATATCATAGAATTTACCAGCGTATGGGAAACAAATGGTACTACCGTCTAATATTTTTTGTCTAGATGTAACATATTCTTTTACCTTAAAGATAACGTCCACATCGTAATTAACTATAATATTTGTGTCAGCCACTTTAGTCATGTCATTAAGTAACCTAGTTCGATGGAATAGTTTTTCACTATTCTCCTCGAATATATACGTAACATTACTAGATATTGATTTAACGAATTCCTCGTTCGATACCGAATCACTCTCTAACACAATTATATTTGTATCAAAATTCCTCAGTAAATACTCTATTGAGGTTTTGAAATTATCTTTTCTATCTTGTGAATCGAACCGTATTGGGACAATAAACGTTACGTCTTTAAAATCTATCATTATCCTCTATTTTGGTATATATATTGTAATTGTTGTTGTACAACCTGTTGTGATTGTAGTGGTGTTTCAGTTGGTGTCATTCCATGTTTTTGTTTATACCAAGATGTACCTTTTTTGAAATTTTCATTCCATGTGTCGGTGTGAGCTATAGTACTCTCCTCGATTGAATTAGGTATGTCGGTTAAATAATCCCAACTCCTATCAATATCAGCGAAATACCAAAACGATGGGTGATACCCCTTCTTAATGGCTTGATACGTGTGTTCAACATGTTCCCAAGCGTTTTTAAATTTAGGGTCAAAACCACCTAAATCTTCTAAGACTGGTCTATAGTAGTATGAGAAGGCTCCAACACAATTCGGGTATAAGGATATCTTAACCTCTTCATTGTTTTCATCACCATTGTGATATGGAATAATCATTCTAGGGTTGGGTACTCCATCAACATCTTTTCTTTCACTTAAAGTAGAAAAACCCTGACTTCCAACCTTATTAGCTGGTCCGTGTAGTGCAAAATTTAAATGTTTTATACCCGAAATTAATGAATGTTTAATATATTGTTCAAAAACTTTTTCATCTTTTATTAGGATATCGTCTTCCATTATAAAGATATGTTTACACTTGGTACCCATCAAATGATTAATGGCTGTTGTTTTAGCAGCACCAACAGATTTATTAGTCTCATGTTGTATAATGTGTGCGTTCTTAGGGTAAGCGTCCTCAGGGTATGGGGTACCATCATTAACGATTACGAAATTTTCAACCCAATCGGGTACAGTAAAAGCACTTTGTCTAATCCTTTTTTCAGCGTTATAGGTAACCATCCCAAAACCAATCTCAGATGGGTCAAATATTAATTTTTCATCAAAAGTTTTATTATCTGTTAATCTGATTGGTAAATTGTTTTTATATTTTTCTTCAAACTTAACCTTATGTTCTTCCCATTTTTCGTTTGTTTGCCCCACGGATAAATGTGTAACTTTAATAAATGTTGTTAAACCTATTTTTACACCATCAAGGTGGTTAGGTAGACAAAAGGATAAGTCATAAAAATGGAAACCATCAAACTCTTCGTCAAACGTATGTTTTATTTTGGTTTTATCCACACCGAAGAATAACCCATCTAAAACAACCACTTCTTTAAGTTCTTTACCTTGGTCGGGTGAATACTTATTAACCCATTTTTTTCCTTCGTTTTGATGAGCCACAATACCATTCATTGACTCCTTTATTGACCACCACCTACCATCTAGTAAATCAGTTGTTCCAGCAATACCAATCACACCATAATTTGGGTTTTTTTCAAATAACGTTTTTAATTTACGAGCCCACCCTTTAGTGTTAAATAAAATATCGTCATGCATAAAACAAACAATATCATGTTTAGATTGTTCTAAACCTTTATTGTAAGCTTGTGTTAATGACATTTTACCATCATTAATTATTTGAATTATATCTATATTTGGTACACCACTAGTTTTATTTAACTGATTTTTGAATTCAGGGTTATCCTCCCTTGTTGAATAAACTATACTAATCATTTTTCTACTTCCATTATGTTAATTGGTTCCTCACAATATATTGATAAGTGACAAGCCGCCTTTATTGAGTCTTTAACCGAATTACCTAAATAAAGTGCTGATAAAGCGTAATCCATTCCAGCTCCTATAGCTGTATAATCGGTTACTTCTTTAATAAAGAAACCCTCCATCATAAAAACTTTTTTATCTAATACGATAATATATTGATTATCTAAGTTTGTTACTTCTATTTTTTTATTCATCCAATCTTGAAACTCTGACATAAAATCAACCAAAGCATCTACTGACGCCTCCCTTGGTTGGTGTGTTTTACAAAATATAAGGAACAAAGCACCTTCTTGTGCATCACCCACATCACCGATAATCATACCATTAACTTCATTAAGTTTGGCTAATTTATCTTTTTCTTGTGTCCACCCTGATACTAATATACTATCAGCACCGATTGTTATTTTATTCTTTGTTACTTTTACAGCTACTACACTCATTAATTTTTATTTAATGTTTAAATTATGTCCACCACTCGTTGTATGTTGTAATCTACTGGATACCAGTATGACCAAAACCCCCTGAACCACGATTAGTGTCGTTAGATATTTCAGTAACCTCAACTAAGTCTAGTACATTGTCGGTTATCGCCGTTCTTATTAAACCTTGAGCTATTCTATCACCTGAATTTATTGTAAAATCTTCCCCACCCAAATTAATTAGAATGATTTGTATTTCACCACGGTATTGACAATCCACCGTTCCAGGTGAATTTAGTACTATAACACCATTTTTCAATGATAACCCACTACGAGAACGAATTTCCATATCATAACCAAGTGGTAACTCAAAAAATAACCCAGTTGGTATCAATTTCCTCTCCATTGGTTTTAAGGTCACGGGTTCACTTATGTTAGACCTCAAATCAAAACCAGAGTCACCCACTTTAGCGTAAGTAGGGTTTTCGTTATCGGATTTATTAATAAACTTAATTGGTAATTTTCCACTACCAGTATGTTGTGTACTAATATTATTGACCATATCAATAGCCTTTTCAATCTCTAGTCTAGCGTCATCATCTAAAAATTCCATTTTAGATAATTCTCTTAACTCTTTTAATTGTTCATCTATACTTCCCATCATTCTAAATCATTTAATTTTGTTATAATATCAACAAGTGCTTTTACATCTCTTTCACAATATTCTTTTATTTTATCATGTTCACCATCCCAATAGTTGGTGGTTACACTGTCACCTTTCACATCACCATTTTTAGGTGAGTCAATATCTAAAACAGTACACACTAGGTCTAATGAACCTAAAGCCCAATTATTACCAAATTGCCACACATCTTTAGTATCTAATGTTCTCATTTCCCAAGGTTTAGTAGTGTGATTTGGGAATAACGTAGGTGGTTTCAACCCATTAATAAAAAACCTTTTTCCTAAAAATGGTATGTCAAACATTTTAATACTGTGACCACATAGGTCAAAACCTAATCCATCTACCTTATTAAAAATTTTCCTAACCTCTTTAAGTATTTCTAATTCATCCTCACCTGAAAATGAATCATACTTAGCTTTACCCTTTGTTACGAAAGCCATAGAAACACAAGCTACCTTCCCAAATTCAGGGAAGAATGCTGCTGTCTGTCTATAAACCTCTTGATAACACTTTTTGGATACAATACCATTGGTTTCATCTTCTAAACCAACCATTCTTTTTTCGTCAGTAACTCGTTTTCTCATGGAAGGATAATACTTCATCCATGTTTCTAACTCCCGTTCAGGCATATCATATAAATCCTTATGTTGACTCACACTCTCAATATCAAAAAATAGTAATTTCCCTATATTAAATTTCATTCGTTTCTTCGATTAATTGTTTAACTTCGTTTTCTTTTTCGTTTGTTATTGTTTTGTAAAATTCAGACCTCGTTTCAGTCACCACATCAATATGGTATTTTTGTACGGAATTGTATAGGTTTTCACCTAGTTGTGTGATTAAATCAGGGTTTCTATATAAAAATTCTAAATGTTTACCCCATCCCTTATGGTTCTTATTTTTCTCAACTAATAAAGCGTTACCATTAGGGTTAATACCACCACCTCGTTCATAAGCGTTAACTAAGTCAATTTGGTATGGTCCGAAATCTGAAGCGATTAATGCTTTCTTATGGAAACCAGCTTCAATAACTTTAAGTTGTGATTTCATTCGATTAAACATGTGTTCCTTAACAGGTGCTAAACACACATCAAAAAGGTTATAGTTGGTTGCGTAAGTTGTGATTGGTTTCGTCCATACTCTTCGGTAATTTTCATCACGACCAACTAAACCATCATCATAGGTTAATAATTCTTTTTTGTAATCATCATCAATATTACCATATTGGTTAGTGAATAAACCCTCATATTTAGTCCAAACACTTTCTTCGGGTCTTATTTTTCTACTAGTAACTTGACCTGTTTGTGGATTTCGTTCGTTTACACTACCCCGAGTATCAAAACCACATAACACAAATTGTGTATCCTCTTTATGTTTATTTAAAAATATTGATACACCACTACCAGCTAATTTCAAATCAGCCAAATGTGACGAACCACCTAACCACCCAACTCTCATTTTCTTATCAGTTTTTTCAGGATTATTTTGAAATTGTTCCTCTGATGGGTCAATAGCGTTAGGTAATACTATTACGTTTTTATTTAATTTAGAGATTTCTTTAGCGAATAACGATGTTGTGGTTGTGACATAATCAACCATTTTAATATTGTTTTTAATATCGTTATCCATACCAGAATCTTTAATACTATTCCAAGCTGGGTGGTCTTCCGTTACCATCCAATAATCATCCAAATCCATAATAAGTTTTACACCATGTTTTTTGAATTTATCAAATATTGTTTTGGCGTCATCATTATAAGCTGGAGTAATTTGTCCATTTTTTATAAATGGTAATGCTCTATGGAAATGACAAATATCAAAACCTTTTATGAAAGTCTCATCGTCCCAATTAAAACCATCTGTACCAGCGGTAACGATTTCTACGAAGAAATCTTTTCCATATAGTTCTTGTAATTTTATGTGTGGGTCTACTGACCTAAATTTAGATACACCACTACGGTCAGAAGGTACAACTAATACTCTTATTTTACTCATATTTACGTATTTTAGATTAAATATAAGTAAAACAAAAGATTATGTCAACAAAAAACCCCAACAGTTATTGTCGGGGTTTTAGTTTTATTTTGTGGTTCTTGTTTTTTTACTACACTTACCACTGTTTCCTTTACAGCTACATCCTTTTTTCATGATAGATAATTTTTAATTTATTTTAGTCCTCTTTTTCGGTAGTGGAGTAACCGTACCCGAAAATGTTGTATCCCCAGCTTTGAAACTTACATTTTCTTTTAATACTCTTTTATCAAAATATTGTTCAATTACAATAGGTAACGCTTTAGCTATTTCCTGTGCAATCATTTTTCTAATATCCGATTCACCAAATCCACTTTGTTCTGTGATAGTTCTTTTTTGTGTGTTAGGTATTCCTCTTGGTTGTGGTGTTGGTTCGATTGGGTGATTATAATACTCTTTTTCATCATTTTCACTATACGAAGGTTGTTGGGTTTTTTGTTGCCCACCATTAGGATTAAATCGTTTAATATCCTCCACAGATACACCAGTTCCGTTATCACCAATTGGTATTGGGTTTTCTAACATTGCTTTTCTAATGGATTCTGGTAATTTAGAGTTATTAACACTCTCATTATACATCTTAGAATTTACGTCCATTCTATCAGCTAACGGTGCTGATGATGGTCCACCATCATTCCCACCTGAACTAACACCCATTTGGTCAAATAAACCACCACCTCTTGATGCTGATTGTGTTGGTGCTTCAAATAAATACTCAACCTCAGGTTCATCAAAATAATCCCGACTAACAGGTGTTTGTTTTGATGGTGCTCTCATTTCACCTGTTTTAGTAGCTGTTGCCATATCTACCGCTTTCGCTCTCTGTAGTATAGCCATTAATTTTGGGTCCATCATTTGAACTTCGCTTGTTTATATATTGTCGTCATACTATCATCACCATTTTCTTTATACTCTGGTGCTGATGAGTTATTTGGTCTATCTCTAGGTGTATCAAAGAAAAAATTTGGGAAAGGTCTCCAGTCCGTTATTTTATCTAACCTAAATGTTTTCCACATAGGAGCTTCTGTGTCAGTAACACCATTAATTTGCCAAGCCCGTAAAATTGGGTTGTCAGCTTTAGATAAACCAAACACATATGGTTCAATATTTCGATACCCCGAAACCTCACCACCTTCTCCTTTATAATAAATTCGAATACGTTGGTGTTTTTCTATGGCATTCTCAATCTGAGACCTACTCGCTCCCTCTAAGATAAGTTCTTGTAATACATTGTAAAGACCTAAACCACTTGACATATATTACCAATATTGTTCACCTATGTTATTGTTATTATAACCCGCATTTGGTTTATATTTATTACCTGATGAATAAACTAATATGTTTTTATTTAAGATATCAACTGAGTTACCAACTGTGTTATTTCCAGCGTCACCTCTACCTTCGTCATCCCCATCACTTTGTGCTGCTGGATTTTGAGCAGAATAACCTCGGTTTGGTAAATTCTTAAATTCATTAAAAGATGTTATTTGTGCTCTAGCTATATCAGCTGAAGCTTTTAATGATGGTAATTGACCTGTTACTGCTCCTGGTCCCATATCTTGAACATCAGCTGGTGTTGTTCCTACAGGTGAAATACTTACTCCGTTTGGCATAATTAAATGTTTTTAATTTTTTTGTTATTTTCACTTATGACATTTAATAATTTACTAAACATCTCTATTTCATAAATACCTCGATTATCGGAAACCTGACGAGATGATGACCCAACTTTAATATTTTTTATTTTTTCACCACTACTATCTTGATTTCTAGTACCACCATCTTTCTGAAATTGGTTATCCATACCAACATCCATCATAGCCTTTTTCTTACCCTTAACATCTTGTCTAGCGTTAGATAAACACTCATCAACCCATTGTTTCATTTTTGTTCCACCATTTAATAGGTAAGGTGTTTCTTTTATCGTACCTTTGTGATTGTCAAAAAAGTTTTTAATTCTTTTTAGTTGTTGATAACTACATTCTTTCGTATTAATTAAATCCGTAAGTCTTTTGTAACCAGCAACAGTCTCATCACCGTTATAGGCATTAAGAATTTTAGATAGATGGTTAACTAACTCATCCCCTAATTCCCAATATTTATTTTCTAATTCTGAATTTGCCATTAGTAACCTAATTTTCTAACTAATTCCCTTTTATATTCACTAGGTATATCAGTTAAGTCAACCGATAATAATGAATTTAATAAAATAGCTTTTTCATCACCACCAACCTCGTCTCTATCTAATAGTGTTTTAATGTGTGATATTTTTCTCATAAGTACGGGTAATACATCTTTTAACACAGATACATCAGGAATACCGTTAGAATTTCTAACCTTATCAATAACGTCTTTGTCATAATTTTTTTTGGCTAAAATGTCTTCTAGAACATTTTTCATCTTACCTTTAGCAACCTCCCCCAAACTTTTTTTGTCTGTCATCCACGAAACTTGACGATATATACTACTTTGTGACCCAGCTTTCTTATGAACAGCATCATCCGTTGTGTCTATTGATGAGGCAGCTTTGTTTGATTGGTCTATGTGGTGGTTACCTTGTAACTTACCACCCTTTTCATCAACAAATTCATCAATACCCATGTGTTTATTATATTCACTTTCAGAACATTTAACCCATTTCCCACCAGCTGGATTTTGTTTATAACAAACATCACCGATTTTTTTATATTTAATTTTCGGGTTTTTATCACCCTCAAATAGATTTATTAATATTTTAGACATAATTGTACCTTTCCATATAAATATCATGAAAAGGCACAAATAATATTAATTCTCAATAACTTCTTGTTGTCTGTCTTTAATCATGTAATTACAATCCTTACCTGTGTCAGACCAAAATCTTAATTCTTCTTCACTAATCGTCATTAATTCCTCAAGTGTGTCCTGGTCACCCTCTTTTTTAGGTATACCTGAAACTAACTCTAATTCACTTCTCGTGAAATATTGTTTATCCTCAGGGTTATCGATTAATAAACTATCTCTAACATTTTCATTGAATACAACAGTTAATGGTAATACTTTCTTATTGAATGCATCAACATATTTAGCTACATTATACTCACCTGTCGCTTCAGGGTTATCCATCATTTTTTTATCAATAACATAACAATTAAAAACTAATGTCCCCTCAGGTGGGTCTTTTTTAGTTTTTTTGGTTTGTATGTCACCATGTGATTTTTTAGTACCATTATTAATGTAATAAATCGTATCACCAAGACTTACATCAAGACCCTCTTTAATTACTAATTCCATGTGGGCTTGTTTTGGTAATATCCCACCATTTTTATTCAAACCTCTATTACTATATGACTTAATGGTTTTTTTAACCCTAGACTTGTTAGCTATATCAACTAACGGTATTTGTTGGTTATAAATCTTTTCAAGGTATTCGTAGTAATAATCAACGAATTCTTTACCCTGACCATTTAATAACATTTTAATACCCTTACCTAAGAATGTTTCAATGTATTTAGATGTCCCTTTGGATTTAATTGAATTCCCAGTTAATTTAACTTTACCATCAGGTGTTAGTGTTGCGTAGTTTTTTCTTGATAGGTTAATTGTTGATGGCCATTCACCATCATTATCAAGACCCATCATACCATGCATAAACCTCTCATTATATTCAGCAACATCAGCATTTAACCCATTATAAACATCACCCTCTTTTGTAAATCTATGTAAACCTTTACCAATGTATGTATGTGTTTCAATGTCGTCGGGTTTAGAAAAGTTGACCCCATCCGTATCAAGTACCAAAGGTTTATAACCCCTATCTATGAAATATTGAACCATGTGTCTTAGATATTGTCTACCAGTACATGTAATTGTTTCACCAATATCGATATCACCCCAAGGGAAGATATATGGAGCTGAAATACTACCAAAAGCTGAATTATTCAACACCTTAATTGGTAATTGTTTCCTATCAAACTTAATTTGGTTGTTTGTGTCACCAGCAGCTGCAGCTTCATTCATCAGATACTTATACTTATTACGAGTATCTGAAAAGTATTGTAACATGGCTTCAATAGCTCCTGATATATCACAAGTTGGGAAAACCCCGTGTGTTAGTTGAATTGATGGGTATAGTGACGCATAATCTAATTTTACTATGTTTGTATTATACCCCGTTTGTAACAACCTAGATAACCCACCAACAAAATTACGTTTTGGTAATACATCAGGTAAAGCTAAACCATTTTCGTAAGACCAAGCACACATTAGTAATTTCCATAACGTAGCTGTACCCATAGTAGCACTTCGTAAAAAACCTGTTGGTACTAGACCAGCTGTTAAGAAAGCTGCCTGTGTGTATTGGTCATCCACCTTTTCAGTTTCAAGTAAATCATCCAATAGATATTCAGTAATCAAAAATCTACCATTTTCAATTCTCCATTCATCTTTGGAAATTAAATCACCTTTATACTCACTCAAATCTTTTAGTGGTGGTTTAATACCATCAAGTGCGTACCACTGACCTGTTGTTTCATTGTAATTAAAGTTATCGTTAGCGACCCACATTTTACCTAACTCATCACCTGGTACATAAACCCTATTTGGTCTTTCGACTTTAGCTTGTTCAGCTATGTACTTCAAACCAAAAGCTTTAATATTAGAGTTAATTGCCATCGCTTGACGAACCCTATGCATCGTATCCATCACATTTACACCCCAATAAACTGTTTGTGTGTATTGTTCAAGTTCAGCACCTAATTTAAGTGAAGCTGATTTTCTAATCAATGGAATTTCAGGGTGTTTTGTTCTAATAATGTTATTAGAATGAATGGTGGTTGTTTTATCACCTCTTTTACTAAATTTATCAGCTTCCTGAGATAAACCAAGTAACCTCATTCTACCCAATATGTAGTGCCAGTCAAATGATTCTGAATTATATCCAGCTATAATCGATGGGTTTAATTCATGTAGAATTTGGAAAAACTCTTCAATCATTCTTCGTTCACCATCTTCGGACCACACACCGTCTTCATATGAATCGATGATTTTTCGATAACCACGATTATCTTTAATTCCAATTAGGAACATGTGTCCATCATTTGGGTCTAAACTCGTAGTCTCAATATCGAAAATTACTTTATGAACATCTTCGTAGTTCTCAAAACCCTTAAAAAGTCTTTTCCCAGTCTGAACCATAAATTGTTCAATGGGTGGTAACATTTGTACCATATCCCTATTTTGCCATGGGTTTAATCCACCTTTTTGAAAAAAGTTAATTAAGTCCCTATATGTACCCGATGTTTTTACAATGAATTTAAACCCATCATCTAATCGTTCATCATCACCCGTTTCTAGTTTTTGTGTGGTGATACCATATTTTTTGGCCATTTTTTTCATCGTAGCAACATCGTCACCATAAAACCCACTTCCTCGTAGATTTTTAGTCCATAAAAATGGTATGAATTTATTTACTTTAATAGATTTACCCTTTTTCGGGTCATCTATCATTAGATATACTCTATTGGAATTATCTTCCGACCAATCACCTGTTTGGTCTAATTCAATACTCGTGATGAATTGTTCATCATCTTTTCCTTCTAGGAATAATTGGATATCCTCAGGTGTTGCCTTTAGAACTTCTTTTTTCTTCATATTTTTTTTATTGTTTGGTACGGGGACATTGGACCCTCTCGTTGTTATATGACCAAATATGAATGGGATTTTTGATAAATTGAAGCTTTGTGAATTAATATATTAACATATTACAAACTTCCGAATATTTATCTATAAAGATGATATGGCATTAGAAATCACAGAATCCGAAAAAAATAAATTATTTAAAGAAGTTAGGGTACAATTAGCTGCCCCTCTAAGAAAGGTTGAGTTAACTGATGATATGTTGTGTACACTAGCTGAGATTTCTATTGAGGACTATTCTTCATATGTAAACGAATGGTTAATTGAATCTCAATGGTCATCATTATATGGTGTTAATGTATCAAATACTGACTTAACCAAATCTTTCACAACAAGAGGTCAAGGTTATGAAGAATCATTCACATACGCATATTCCAAAATTGTTGGTTTACAAGCTGGTGGTCCATGGGAACTTAAAAAAGATTATGTAACAATAGTAGAAGGTCAAGCCGCTTATACAATACCAGCTGGTAGAGAGGTAAATGAAGTATTATGGATAACACCCCCAACAATTAATTTCGCTTTATTCGCCAACTATGGTGGGGGTGACTTCGGAGGTTTCGGAGGTGGTTTCGGTCAAGTACCTGGTGGAGGTGGGGGAGGTTTCAGAGGTGGTTTTTATTTAGCTTCAGCTTCAGACATATTAGCTAGAGATGCTGACTATGACCTTAAACAACGAATTATCTCAGGTGATTTAGTTTATAAGATAACAGCTGGACCTAATGGTACTAAAATTTTACATCTTTTACCACCACCAGGTTCTAGGATTAATTTTGGTGCAGCTGGTAACAACACCGTAACTGGTGGTAAAGTTTGGTATCACTATTATGAAACAACTTCATCTGAAGATAGACAAAGGTGTTTAAATGACAATAAAGATATCATAAAATTACCATCCGATGTCCCAATAGATGTTGTTAATTTTTCAGAATTAAATTCACCAGCTAAACAATGGGTGAGGGAATATTTAACAGCTAAAGCTATGGAAGTATTAGGTCGTGTAAGAGGTAAGTTCGGTGGTGCTTTAGGTGTTACTGATTCTGAGGTTACAATGGATTACGAATCACTACTAAGTGAAGCTACAAACATAAAAGATAAATTATTCGAGAGACTTACATTAAGACTTGAAAGATTACAACCCGATAAAATGTTAGAAAGAAAAGCTAATGAAGCTGAATCACTTAACAAGATGTTGAATTATAGACCACTTGGTCATAACTGGGATGTAATATAAAAAAAAACAATATAAATTATGACATTTTTTAGTGCAAGACCACATTTTGAAGATAGACAAATTGTACAATGGATGGGTGAATCGGTTAATTTATCCGGACAAACCAATTTTGAGATGGGTAGTTATAACACCTATATATATGAGAGTTATAATGACTTTCTAAATGGTGTTTCAGGAGCTACTTTTTTAAGTCTTCCATCATCATCAGAAACTGACCCAATCAGTGGTTGGTCTAATCAAACATTATTCCAACCTGGTATTTTCAGGGTTAGTCCACCAAGAGCTATAATTTTTAGTGGTAACACTAATATAGTTGTAAGTGGGGTGTCTTTGGATGTAACGAATTACATACTAACATCTGTGGATTCAAAAGGTACCGTAGTTTGGACACCTTTATCAGGTTTAACATCCTCAGGTAATTGTGTTACAACAACATACACATCTAATATAGAACCTTGTGGAACTGGTGATACAATAAACATTAATAGTAAATTACTTGTTAATGATGATTTAACCGTTACTGGTAACTTTAAAGTGGTTGGGTTAACAACATCAGCAACAACAATTATTGAAACGGAAACAATTGTTGTGGAGGATAATAACATTGAGATGAATTATGGTGGTAATCACACAACATCTATTGGTGGGGGTATCACGGTTTTAAGTGGTCAATCCAATATGTTAAACTCATCAATATATACTTTAAGTGATGGGACATGGATGTTTGACCCTGGTTTAATTTCACCAACAATATCAGCATCAACATATCTTAATTTACCAACT
>Ga0105052_10001349_pt1 | contig 32629 bp, 1 predicted proteins | sample FRY03_FD_78094 | JGI IMG/M metagenome (GOLD analysis project Ga0105052, IMG submission 78094) | Freshwater microbial communities from Lake Fryxell liftoff mats and glacier meltwater in Antarctica - FRY-03 | ecosystem: Environmental > Aquatic > Freshwater > Ice > Glacier meltwater ... | reverse complement strand
CACATCTTGTGTTTTTGTTTCCGATTTGAAATATTTTCGAGGTGTCTGCTAGGTGTGGAGTACGCTTATATGTGTTCACGTCTGCTGTTTTGTCCCTGCTATGTAGTTGTTTGTGAATACCAGTGTTAAGGTCCTGTCAACCGTATTCTTCTGTGAGTGTAATCCTATCAACCGTCAATATCGACTGCATTCTTCAATGAGTGTAATCCTATCCACTGTCAGTATCGACCATATTCTGCTGTGAGTGTAGTCCTATCAACCGTCGATATTGACCGTGACCAATCGAATGGTTGATTAAAAAGTCATTGACCTATTGACAACACCTGTGCAATATGACACAGTCAAGAACCTGTAGAAGTCTTGTCTAAGTCGAGAGCACCTTTATCGAGCGCTGCTTTCACTTTTCTTAACAACTGCGTGTGTGTTTGTGTGTGTACACAGACACACGAGTGTGTGCATGCGTGTGCGTGCAAGTGTGCGAATGTGTCTTCGTATCAACTCATCATATACCATAAGTACTCTTTCATAACACTCATGAGTTTGTGTGCGTGAATGTGCGTGTGTGTGTACATGTGTGCGTGCATACGTACATACATCATGAGTACACATATACACACACACACGCATACACACCCACACCTGCTCACTCACTTACACACGCTCTCTCTTTCACACACACTTGCACACACACACACAAAAAAGACAGACACACAAACACATTCTTTTAACATGTCTTTTCTTTTTAGAAAAGTAGAAGATGTGACGACAATCAGCAAATCACAGACGCGCACGAAGACAGACACACAAACACATCTCGCGTGACAGTGTGTATGAATTTAAATAGTGTGTATACATGTATTCACTGTGTATATATATGTAAATGTATGGATACAGCGAGCATATTTCGCACAAAAGCACACACCATGTTCACCTCTTTCAGATCCTTCTCAGTCTGCTCCTCAGTATCTTCTCCTGCCAGTTCATCAGTTTTGTCCTTACCATCCCCTGACCTTGACGTCATGCCAACGCCATTGCCAAATCCATTACCACTGACTCCAGCGCTACTGCTCTTGTACAGGCAAGAGGTGTCTTTGCCCCACCTCCAGGGCTTGCCCCACTTCCAACGTACGCTTTCATTCAGCGCGCGTCAGGGGCAGCATTTGTTGCTCCTGCGTATTCACAAGCAACTCTGTTGGCTGGTGAGATACTGAGGCCCTTGACACAACACGGTTGTTCAAACCTCTTTGACGCTCTCCTTCTGGCGTGCGCCGTCACCCAACGGCTTGCACAAAGCTCGCAGTTGGGTTCTTGTAAGTTGCTGAAGGGGTGGCCTTGAGGAGCACCTGGCATCTTCGTGTTCCACTGGCTTACCACGTGGCAAGGCATCAGACCTGGGCAACAACAGTGTTGGTTGGAGATTCTCTGTCATCCTGTCGAGCTTCTGCCTCTTCAAGGTATCTTCTTTCACAATGTTACTTGTCTGATCTACTCTGCTCTACTCTTGCTCTACTCTTTTCTTCCCAAAGTGCAAGTTTTTACTTCCTTTTTGGGAAGGATTTGCTGCAGTAGTGCTTGCTACAGCGCTGCTTTTTTCAGCTCGATTTCCAAGGGCCTGCTGAGGGGCTGGTGCGCGAGATATAATGTGGTTGCTGGTATCTTCGCTTTCGTGGGCAACGTCCTGTGCGCACTTGTGCGGCGAGACTGACCAGATGATGTGTGACTTGGAAAAAGACTGACGCAAATTACACGTGTACATGCACGCTGCTTGACGTACTGCCAATGCAAAGAGGTCCTGCGTTGAAGCTGTGTCCTTCAGAAAGGTCCAGGCACCCCATGTTAGTGGGGGCTTCAATGCACTGCTGTTGTACTGTCAAATGCCTTGTTTCCGAGCGCTCAGATGCGTGTGCTATGCAAAGAGTCTGGGCTTTTCGGGAGATACACTCATGACTGCGTGATTCTCAGACTCTTTCAGCTTGTCAAGTCTAATTTAAGCAGCACACGACCCCATCTTGTGTACCCAGACATCTAATACAGACATGTCAGAAGTACACGCTTGGTGACAGTACATTCAAGTTCGCTGGGCTGTTCAGCACATTTAAGTGTAAGTTTGCAGAAACAGCTAACAGGAAGCAGGCAACCACAGGATATAAATTGTGGATGGGGGCATCTCACATGAGCGAGCAAAGACGCGGGCTCGGCGACGCCTGCGTGCTAGCAGTTCCTGCAGAATATGCCAGTGCAAGTTCTGATAGTGGTGACCACCCACAACAGTATTATCTCCAACTCCCGAAGCTGACGACCCTTGCGGAAAAAGATCTTTTTCCGGTTTTTTTTAATTGGGCCAAAAAAGTTTTTTACCGTGACTCATTTATCTGAGATTATCTCACCCGACTGACCCCCTAGGGTCTTCAACACCTCCCCCGAGGTTGGAGTCCTGCGTCCCTGCGTCGCAATGCGCTTTTTTGGGGGGGTCTGCGTCCCTTGCGTTGTTGCGTTGGACCTACTATTACCTAGCTTTCAAGCAAAAGACCAGCAATTGTGCGGAATCGGGAAATAAATAATTGTTGAGTGGAACCCGTGCGAAACTACTGTTGTGTGTGTGTGTGTTCCTTTGTTTTGTTGACCCGATATTGGGGAATCTAACTGTCCGGGGTCATTCCTTAAGTCAGGGGACCTGGGGTTGCCAGATCCTCACCCTTCACCTTAACTACGTCGCTACCTATACCTGTTCCCTCCTCTTCCTCTTCGAACGGACCCACAACTACTTCGTTGACAACCAGGGCCTTGTCTGGCGGCTCCGTCTTCTGGGCAGGTCCAAAGTTCGTTCGGACTCATTGGTGAGGTGTGTCCCGGGGTCGAACCGGCAGACCAGGGGCAAACCCGAATCTTTAACCATTTGAACCACAAGTGACCATCACACAGAAGATGGTCGGCAGACGGATTCGAACCTACGACCGAAGGAATGACAGCCTCTCGCAGGACCGCTAGGCCAAACTGGCTTTCACGTGTTACTGTCCTGGTGAAATGAATTTCCTATTTCAATCCTATTTAAAAAATTTAATGATCTGGTAATCCACATCAATTAATTGTATATATATGTGTAATCTATATCTATATCTATCTACATCAAAAACAGATATCAGGACGTGCAGGAAATTGTACTTGTATATGAAGGAAAAAGGTAGACATTTGTACATTTTATCCATGTCTTATACATATGTGAGTACATGAAAGTTACACATAAGAACAGGACCGAAGCAACGACATGGCGTTCATGTGAGAGTGGTTGTCCTGTAGGTATATCATATCTCTCTTTTTCTGTATATTCTGTACCGTTTAAGTTGAACATACCAAGACCAAAACGATACCTGGCGTTTTGCACTGCGCCTAGAACTAATCATCTCATGTGCCCAATGCTTTGCCGAGACTACAGAGAGGGGCTTTATTGTTTCTTGATTGTTAATTTATTTTAATTCTTGAACAAGAACTGGGTGCCACTCGACCAACGTCATGATGAACAGAATAAAGTTAATCAGTATAGGATGCCGCCTACTGTTTCATGATATTCTTCTATGAAGCGTGTTGTTGTCAAAAAGCGGCGAGTGCCTCAAAACTGGATGTAGTTTTGGTTTGCAAACTCAAAAAGACAGCAATTCTTCTGAACGTTTAGTATTGATCAACACGTCAGAAGAGATGGGACAAGCCAGAGACACAAGTACACATGTAACTTTTAATGCTCTAAAATCGACAAGCTCACCTCGGGTCCTCGACAGCCTCTTTATGCTGTTCGATAGACGCAAGGGAGAAAGAAAGAATCTTCAAATGTTCGGTTAGAATCTAAACTTCGAAACTAAACTTTCTCGTTCGTGACAAGATCTCGTTCTACTTGTGACTACCCTGCATATCTGGTGACTTTCAGGTTAAGGTAACGCCAGTGGCGCACGGCGGCAAATCTTGTTCGTGGGCGCGTTATCGCTAAGACCTAGTAACTCACAATAAAGATGATTTTGAGATGGTGGCCAGCTCCGCAGTGGTCTGTACCAACGCCGCTCGCCGAGGCCTTGACCACCAATCCTCCATCTACCACGTCCGACGTAACATCGACATCAGAAAGAAGGCGAGAGTATTCATTGCACGAGTCGAAACAACTGGCAGGTGACTGCACAACCGTTTGCACAGTGTCAGACGCACCTGTGGTGATTTGCACGTTACTGGTCTTTGCGTTACACTGAATCTCTGCAGAGACGGTGTAGAGAGTCTTGTTGGCTGGCAGAGAGAAGTTTGCTGTGCACGAACTCGAGGAAGCCTGGCACACCTGTGTCATAGTGCTCGACGTGGATGCAATCTCCATCACATTGCCAGTCATTTCATGGGACCCGATAGGAGTCGCACCACTGGCCATGATGAAGACAACCTGCTTGTGCTGCGCAGTCATGGAGTTTTTGATCTTGAAAGAAATGATTGTGTTGGCTGTCGTGCTGACCTCGTCGCGGACCGCCAACTTCAAAGTACCACTTCCACGCCGCCACTCTGCGGCAGAGAGTGCGCCCGAATCGTGAACAAGCATGTAGCCAACCTCGGCCTCCGCTTGCGTGGGCAGCGCAGACCCGGAAACTGAACACACGTCTACCGACTGGCACGCCCGAGGGCATTTAACATTGGTGTCTGGACCGTATCCATTTCCTGCCGAATCAATCGAGACAGATTGAACGACGCCATACTCGTCAACTGTGCAGTTACCTGACAGTCCAGTGCCACCGACGAGGGACTCAACCTCGAAAGCGCCGCTCTTGTAAGCCGCGCCACCGGCGATCACAAGCAACTCGGTGATCCCACCAAGTAACGCGCACTTAGCCTGGCCGTCAAACCAATCTCCGGCAGTGGTGTTCAGGGTGGCGCATCGCGTGGTCGGGTTGTAGGCCGAAATCATCGTCCACCGGTCCTTACACCCGCCCGCAGTGAAGAATAGCATACTGCCTGTGGGGTCTTCGCTCTCGTCAACCTCAGTATCAAAAACAACACCATTTTCAGACGATTTACACTGCGGCGAAAATCCCAGAGCGAAGGAACCAGTAGGTGACATAAAGGTTGCGGCACTGCCGGCACTGCCGGATTCCATCTGGAAGGGCAGACTCCTTGTATTTTCAGTCAAACTGCCGGACAGGCCATCGATGGTGATGATGGAGTTGCGTGTCTTCGAGAGCAATATGTTGGGCTTAAACGTGACCGTGATCGTATTCCAGGCGCCAGGAGCCTTGGTAGACGTACCGATTGCAGCATTTGCGAACTCGGAAGCAACCACCTTGAGCGGTGCATTCTCGCCGCTGCCCATGTTCATGGCTGTAGCCGAGATGGGCACGTCACCGTTTGCTGCAATTTCAATCACAGTAGGTCCACTCTGCGGGTACTTGGGATTGATGATATCAAAGATGATTGTTGTGTCTGTGCCCATCGAAACCTCCTGCCCGGGCGCGACCTTGAGCACAAGCGTGCCCGATCTTGAATCCCATGCAGCCACCGAATTGAATGTGGCATCGGAATTGAGCAGCTTGACGGGCTTATCTGGAGTTGCCGATCCCTTGAGTCCGCTGATAGTGATGGTGGCGTTCTTGTTACCCGTCAGCGTGAATTGCGGCTTGAACGTGGCAGTGATTGTGTTTGTGGCACCAGGCGCCGACGTACTCTGGCCAATGTCCTTTGTAGTGAAACTTGCAGACGGTTTGATGAGCAAGGCCTCACGGTCGGTCCCCTTGTACTCTGGCAGAGGAATAGTCACGACGGGCGCGATATCGAAATCTTCAAAATTCGAGATCATGGCGACTGTGATAGTGGGAGGATCCTGCCCAACGTGCGAGTTGGTGAACAATAAGGAGATTTCGACCATGACGTTCTTGGTGAGGGTTTGTGCTACGCTGAGCTCTAATGTTTTGGCGCCAGAGTTCCATATACCCTCACTGTTGTGCGTTTCCCCTTGGGAGTTATCAGGAAGCGAGCAGTTGGTCGCGTGCACCATGCAGGACGAGAACTTGGGGGCACCATTGGCTGCAACCACTACACGGCCGTCTGCAAGACCAGCCACGCCGTCGAGCCCGCCGATGACAATGGCCAGACGGTTGCCGACACTCGGAACCAGGTCCACCGTAGGTGTGAAGCGCACAGAAATAGTGTTTTGGTGTGCAGGCCAGGCAGTGGCGTCAGACTGCCACGAATGCACTTCCACGAGCTCGGGGCCGTTCACAAACAATGGAGCCACGTCCCCAGCGTCAGGACTCATGGCCACCGGCTGAATCACAATACCGCTGGCCTCGATCATAATAGTGGGGCTGGATTGGGATGCGCGTGGGTTTACAACTGAGAACTTGATCACGTAATCCTGGCCAGGCTCAGTATCCTGGTTGGACACTTTGAGCACCAGAGCTTTCTCGTCTGTCTTCCACACACCCGTGAACGATACACCATTCGGCTGTGTGAGTGGCATTGTGACCACACCAGACACTGTATTGTTGACGCCAGGGCCCAGCGCACCTGCGAGGCTCTTGATTGTCACGGTGGTTTGCGGGGAAGACGCTGTGAGCGGTACGTTTGTCTGTAGTGTGACCGTAATAATGTTGGTCGCGCCTGCAACGGCACTGGACTGGCCGATTTTCTTAGTGACAAATGCCGCGGCCACGACTGCACCCCGAATCTCCATGGGCTCGGCTTCCTTGGCCAGGCCAAGGAAGACATTAGGCGGCACCATCGAGTCAGGATTCTTGTCCATCTTTCGGCGCGGGATAACAATGCTGCTAGACTCGATGCTGATCTCAGGGGAAGTCTGTCCGGTGGTCGGATTCCTTACCATGAACTGGAAAGAAACCTCTTGGTCGGCCGTCAAGCCGGCGCCTGCAGTGTAAAATGTGATAGACTTGGCGTCGATATCCCACAAGGCCTTGTTCTCGGTATTGTTGTCCAGAGAGGATCTGAACTTGTCCGCGTGAGTGCCAATCAGCTGCACGATGCTGTTTGCACTTTCCACGCAGGCACCCTCCAGACCAGCGATGGTAATTTGCACGTTGCACGCCCCAGGCAGGTTGACATTACTCTTCAGCGTAATGCTGATGAGGTTCGTGCCTGCAGGGTAAGGATTGCCCTGCACGATGGACGCAGTTGTGAAAACCGGGGCAATCACAGTAATGGGAACCAGTGTGGGGTCCTGGGAAACAGTCAACTTGGTTTCCGGCAACCCAATCTGTTGGATTGCAACCATGTGGTCAAACACCGGGGCAACTGCTTCGTATGGGTTCTTCATGGCGAAGGTAAACAGAATTTCTTGACCTGCAGTCACCTCAAAGTCGGTGGCATTGATGGTCAGCACGCCGATCGAGCTGTCGCCATGCCAGGTGCCAGTTGCGCCGACGTTGTTGCTCTGCACCCACGTTACCGAGCGGTCGTACGCTGTGGTGTTGTGAATGGCGTTTGAAGTGGTGTTGAGGTTGCTGACAATCGAAATGGACGGTTCCAACGTCACATTTGACAGTCCAGTCAATGTGATCATGGGTCTGCAGCGCTTGTACAAGTTAACGTTCAGCTTCAGAGTGACTGCGACGACGTTGTCAGCGCACGGGTAGTGGCTCGACTGCTTAATCGTCTTGATCTGCAGCACGCCTTGCTTTATGAACATGGGCGAGTGTAGACCAACGTCATGCCGCATTGCCGACACCTGGATCGGGATGCCAATTGCCGAAATGCTGACTAGGCGCGTCGGAATTTGCGGCATCGCAGGGTTGTACACTGTGAAAGAAAAGATGAAGATGCTGCTGGTGTCTCCAGGCACGCAGCAATCGCTGTCCGGGGCCATGCGCAGAGTCAAGGTGGACTCATCTGCTTTCTGTTGACTCCTGCTCCATGAAGCCCTGTTGACTATGCCCAGCAAGTCGGAAAATAACACTTGATTACTGTTGTTGCCAGATCCTTGCTCTTCCTTCTCCTGAGACACCAGCGCCACAGACTTGGTTCCATCCGGATTGGTGTCGTCCTGAATGGCTCCTTTGAGCCGCGAGATGGTGATGTCCGTGTAGATTGGCGTGCGTCCTGGATAGGTGATGCTGTCGTAGAGCGGAACGTTCGTGGCTACAGTGACTGTGATTGTATTGAGGCCGCACGGGTGCTCGATGTCCTGGCCAATGTCCTTGACCAGGAAAGCAGCGGGCCATACCGTCATAGGGCAGGCATCCTCACCCACCGAGCCATAAATGCCCGGCAACATCAAAGATGTGTCAGCGTCCATCTCGTATCCATTCCAGACGCGTGGTGTCTGGTCGGCATTGTCATCCGTAATGCTCACTTGAGCCAGACCGCCCAAGCAGTGGTCCTTGAGGATTCCACTGGCATTGACCAACACTGCAGCGCATAGCTGCGGCTCGACGGGGTTTTGAACATTGAAGGACACCACATATGCTTCACCTTTGCAACCCAGGTCAGTTTTGACTTGGAGAACCAGTGCCTTCTGGCAGTCATACCACGTGCCTTTATTTGACGTACCATCCAGGCTCTCGAAGTAGCTGGCGCCGGCGCCCAACAGATCCAAGTTTCCGCTGGTAGCGATAGCCCCCACCACATTGTGGATCGCAATCCGGGTTCCTTTGTGCAGGTTTGTGTTGGCCGAAATCGTGACAGTGATCGTGTTCGTGGCGCCCGGGTACGGTTTACTGTGCACAATCTTTTTTGAAATGAAGGCGGGTTTGTACACAAACATGGGCGCCACGTATATATCCTGCTCGTCAATGCCGGGGAGACTGATTGTGGTATTGCTCATCCTGTCCACAAGCATGACCTCAGGCGGAATCACGTTACCGAAGACACCGCTGACACCGACCTTGCCAACTGCCCGTATCATTACGTTCTGGGCCGCCTGTAGCACTTTACCAGCAGCCGGTGTTGCGACGTGCAGAGGATTGACAACTGTAATCGTCACCTTGTACTGGTTGCACGCCAGCAGCTCCTGCGCCTCGGCTACTTTGAGGGTCAGGATCTTGTCCACTGTGTTCCACATGCCTGTTGCTATTTCGTTCTTACTTGACCCAAAGAATCGGTCCCTATCGTCGCCACCCAGCATGATGGCACCATTGTATGCCCCAATTTCCAGGCTGTCGCCAAAATCGATTTCGATTGCAGCCTCCTCCTTGAAGTTCATTGGGATGTTGGACATGAACTCTATTGTGATGGTGTTGTTGCAGCCTGGGAACGGTGTGCTCTGCGAGATGTTTTTGAGAGTAAACTGGGCTGAACTCGGCGAATTCACACCGCAGGGTCCACCAAGGACCTGTAGTGGGTGCGTCTCAAGATTGCAGACACTCTGCGCCAGCCTGGTGACCTCCTTCGGGACCCAACAGCGCATACTCGGCGTGCCGGTGATTTCCATGCTGGTCACCGGAGAATTGTGCTGGCAATTTCCATTTGCCAACGTGAAGGAGATGGTGTAGTTTTGGCCCGCGACCGTGTCAAACGGGGGCTTGAAAATAAGGTCAGCGCCATCAAAAATTCCCAGTGCACTCACGTTGTCCATAGTCAAAGGCAGAGGTCCGCTCGGCGTGAGCGTTCCTACGAGGTTCTTGATTGTAATTTCCGGGGAAAATGCACCTAACAAAAGTGGCACGTTCAGCTTCATGCTCACGGTGATGGTGTTGTTTCTCGACGGCCAGGGCGTTTCATGGATCATGGATACACTCAGCATCGTGGGTGCATAGATCTTCAACGGGGCTGCGTCACCAGCGAGAGCATTGTCGACGCCGGGAATTGTGGTCAGATCGTGCTTCATCAGCCTCCTCGGAATCACCACAGCATCTTGACAACCAACCTTCATGTTGCGAGCACGGATGCACACAGGCTGCGCAGGCTGGGTGCACAACGGATTCTTCAGAGTAAAGCTGAGTGTGTAGAAACATCCGGCAGTCATATTCTGCACGACAAAAAGAGTCAAGGACTTGCCCACATCGTCGTATAGGCCCTTTCCGGGCGTCCCACCCACGGAGGAAGAAAATGTCAAGTGGTCGTCGCTGCCAGATTGGGTGGTGGAAGGATCAGTGCTGCCGTCCGTCAACACAATGGTTGTGTTCGGACCGCCCGTGCTCTGATCCAAGTGGTCAAGTACAGAAATTGTCACGACCGAACCCACCTCGATGTCAATGTTGGGGCGGATAGTCACTGACAGAGTATTGGCGTCGCCAGGAAACGGGGTGGACTGGCCAATGTCACGCGCAATGAACGCAGGAGCATGGATCTTGAGGGGGGCAGCATCGCCCTTGGTCGAATCAAAAATTGCGCTATTCTTGCTGCCACACTCAGGACTGTCAGCAACTGGACCCGATGGTGTGTCGAAAGACACAGCTGCAATAGGAATGCCAGTCGACTTGACCTGGATGAAAGGGGACGGTTGCGAATCTACCGGATTAATCACCACAAAAGAGAATACAACTTCGCCAGAATTGGCCCCACCGAAGGTCGCGTTTACACGCATTTGAATGGAGGAGTCGTCAGGATTCCACGCGACGTTGCTGAAGACGGTATCCTGCGTCGTGTAATTGAGTTCCAGCGTCTGCAAAATCGTTTCGTTGTGCAGCGCCGGGGAGACGATGCACGCCCCCTCCAACCCAGTGATGGTGATGTTCGACGAGCAGCGGATAGTAGGTCCAAAGAGAGGCACGTTGGTGTTGAGAGTCACTGTAATCACATTCTTGGCTCCAGGCCAGGGCGTCTTCTGCGCCATACCCTTAATAGAAAAAGAGCCCACCTTTACCTTGATGATGTCGCCATCAGGCTGCACGACCACCTGCTTTGTCAGACCGCAAACGCCCTGCACATTGACTTCGACTGTCTTGGAGCCAACTGGGGATGGCGGGTTGATCAATGTGATGGCCAGTTCGATAACAGAATCGGCTGCAATTTCTTGGCCCACCTGCATAACCAGCACGCCTGCGGAAAAGTTGCCCGTGGTGACCGCCGAGGACCCCGTGACTGCGAGCGCACCATCGCCAGTGCCAGTATCCACTAGGCCCGTCAGCGTGATGTAGGCACCCGCCGGGATCGGGACGTTGGCTCTGAGCACAGTTGTTATGACGTTATCAGAGCAGGGCAGATCAGTGCTCTGGTTCACCTTCGTCTCCAGCCATTGCGGGCAGCGGACCACCAGAGGGGCGCTCTCCATGTCCCGAGCAGTCGTCACCGCGTCTAACAGGTCGGCGTTCTTCATGGCATCCATGCGTACCTCCTGGAAGCATTCCCCGGTTGCATCAATGGACACTGTTTTTTCAGCGTCGCTGCAGCACTCGGGGTTTGCGAGATCGAAGGAAACGCTGTAGTTTGTACCAGCAGTGGATCTGGCCGCCAAGGTGATGATAATAACGCCAGAGGTCCACGCAGCATTCGGGGCAAAGATTGAGCTGTGCGTTTCGGTGAGTGCGACCTGTGAAGCTGCAATGCGGTCCAACAGACCCGACACTGTGAGGTTGGTGCCCATCACCATGTCCACGTTGGTAGCCAACTTGAGGTGGAGCGTGTTTTGCTTATTTGCAAAGGGCGTTGTCTGATGAATCTCGTTCACGAGGAACAAGGGAGGCCTTACGTACAGGGGCTGGCTGTCGACGCAACTAGCCTGCCACAGATCTGGCATCTGGCACGAATGTCTCATGGACGTCCACTCGAAACAGATGGGCTCCGCCCGGATAGACACGGGAGGAGGGGCATTCTCGCACTGCGGGTTCTTGAGTGTAAAGGACACGTTGTAAACTGTACCCGCAACCGTTGTGATGCCTGGCTTCACTGTTAGAATCAAGCGGCCAGTCGCCTTAGACCATGCACCCGTGCTCACAAATTCATCAGAGGTTATGACAGATAAGAAGAGGTTGTCCTCAGTTGCGCTGCCTTCCAGGCCCTGCACAGAGATCAATGAGTCCGTGACAAGTGGCACGCTGGTGCTGAAGCGGATCGTGATTACATTGTCTGCATCCGGATACGAGCTGCCCTGGGTGATGTTGGCCACGACGAACTTGGAGGGATACACCTTGAGCGGGGCGGCGTCTCCCAACTGCGGGGGAGCCAGCGCGTATGAAATCAGCGCGGTCTCTGCGTAGTATGCGGAGCTTCCGTAGACTCCAGCCAGGTCCTTTGTGCCGTATTCAAAGATGGTGATGAAGTCCCTGTCCATGGCCTGGCGGGCAAGAGTCACGTACTGGCCCTGTGTACAATTCAGGCACGGAGTACTGATCCTGCTGGCGCGCACACAGACAGACGGAGACTCTTGCTCGCAACTCGGGTTCGTGAGGGCAAACTTAAAGGTAACCCCATCACCAGCCGCAATGTCAGTCTTGACCCGCAGGGTCAGTTTCTTGGCGTCGGCATCAAAGAATGCTTTCGAAACTGGGGCACCCGCAACACCGCTCGCAGTGAACATGGCGGCGCCGGTGCCATGCAGGTCGATGAGCTTGGACTCGTCTTCTGCGCCGTTGAGGTTGGAGAGAGTGATAAGCGTACCTTCCATCAGGGGAATGTTGGCGGAGAGCATCACAGTAAGGGTGTTTGTCATGAGCGGGTATGGCGTGCTCTGCTTGATGTCTTTTTGCAGGAACATTGGTGCATAGACAGAGAGAGGCGCGGCATCGCCGGCATTAAATCGGCAGGCGAGGTTATCGCTGCAGCCTGCACTCGGAACCATCACTTGGTCCTTGTCGAAGTCGGTCGCTTGAATAGGAATGCCATAGGCCACAGCTTTGACGCCGGGAGAATTCTGCGCCTCCACCGGGTTGGTGACTTGGAAAGCAAAGATGTAGTTCGTGTTAATGTCTGTGTCACTCACTGGTCTCAACGCGAGGCTGCCCACATTGATGTCCCGGTTCTCGTCTTGAAGATTGTCCCACGTGCCCTTTTCAACCGCTCCAGCAAGATCCTGAAAGCTCGCTCTGTGCGCACCCGTCAAGGCAAGGGCACGGGGCCCAGAGCCAGACACAAACGCCCCCTCCAAATTGGTAATCGCCAAGGTGGCACACTCCGCAGTCATGGGCACGTTGGTCTGGAGAGTAACCGTCAATTTGTTACCTACAGCCCCAGGCCACGGGTTACTTTGACCCATCATCTTGGTGATGAAGACAGGTGTCATGACATAGAGGGGATCGGTCTTGTGATCAAGCGTCGCTGTCCCACAAGAATAGCTCTGTCCGTTCTGCACAGTGAGGGTTTGGTACCATGCGCCCAGGGTGCTTGGGAAAGTCAACACGTTGACGTCAGGCGCCAAATGGAAGCCAAATTTACCATTCATCTCCATCTGTACTAAAGTGGCAGCACGAGGAGTCATCTGATTCTTGAGTCCAAAAGTGAAGCTGAAGACCGCGCACGAGTACCTAGGGACCACATTGGCCACGTCCAACTGCACTGTTCCGTCCTGACTCCAGTTTCCAGTGATTTTGCTCGAGGCGGGCGCTGTGACGTTGACGCTGAACGCAGAAGTTGAGTTGGTCATCGTGCCATTGAGGCCGGTGAGGGTTAGCCTGGGTGTGCAGCGGTTGAGAGGCACGTTGGAGGCCAGGATAACCTGCAACTCGTTTTGCATGCAGGGGAACCATGTTTTCTGATTGATGAATTTCGTGTGAAGGACTGCAGTCACCACCTTGAGGGGCTTTCTACCGCCAGCAAGGTCCATCTTGTGGCCGGCAAACATCGATGGTGGGACCCCTGGCGTGAGACGGTCTGTCGTGTAGTTACCGCACACGCCAGCGGCAGGTAAGACACCCTCAGGACTTTCCAGGCGGACCGGGCCCATGCCACAAAGCGGATGAACTTCAATGAATACATCTGCAGCGTCCTGCGCTAGGGAAGGGTTCTCGAGGACGAACGAGATTTCGTAGAGCTTTCCAGCCGTCGAGGTGGCAACCACGTCGAGAATAAGCGTTCCTGCAGTGAGATTCCACTCGCCTGTCGTGGCCAGAATGTTATCCGTACTGGAGACAATCAATTGGCCTGTCGCCGGCCCTGCCATAGGAACCACCTCTTTCGTCGAGGGCGTGTACCCCTGGAGGCCTGTGATGGTGATTTTCTGTCCAATGCTGGCAAGCAGCGGCGTAGCAGTAGCAAGGGTTACGGTAATGGTGTTGGCGTCGCAAGGATAGGCGCTGCTTTGCTCAATGGTTGCATTTATAATCATCGGCTGGCGCACGACAAAAGGCAGCGCCTCCCCGGGCTGGATTGCAACAACAGAGTTTTCAACATCCGGGATGATAGTGCCGCGCGTGCCCATCAAGTCGCGGAGCATGGTGGACCGGGGGATAGATCCAGCCACACAAACGTTTTGCAGGATCCTACTCGCGCGCACGCATGGCTTCAACTCCTTGTGCGCGCAGTACGGGTTCAACATTTCAAACCTGAAGGAAAACTCGTGCCCAGCAATAATGGGTGTGCTGGCATCCACCGTAAAGACAAGCTTGCCATACTCGGCGTCGTAGTAGCCAAACCCGACAAATGCATCGTCAGGACTCTCCTTCAGCTTCGCATGCGCGCTCGTGCAGGTGTAAGCAGCGCTGCTGGGGTCGTCCTTGCCCGCCGCCATCTGGCAATCTTGGACAGCGGTGGTACTCTCATAGAGTCTGATCGGCCCACGCTTTGCAAACGTCATTCCGGTTGCTTGTTCATATTCGTCTGGGTGGTGATTTTTGACGAATCCACTCATTGTGATGGACGCCGGGTGCGCGAGGTCCATGTTGGCAAGCAGGGTGACCATGATCGTGTTGTTCATGCCCGGGAACGGGTTGGTCTGGCGCACAGTCTTGACCAAGAAATCAGGCGCATACACGTACAGTGCACGCGCGTCGCCCACATGGAAGTAGTCACCAGGAGGATTTGTCACATCATCGTGCGACATCCAGCACTTTTTCATGTCTCCAGCACTGTCTGCGCTATCGCAGCGGTGGGCCTCTGTGGTGCCCATGAAAAGCTGCACTGCAACGTTGGGGTTGTCCTGGCCATTCACAGGGTTAGTGACGTCGAAGGAGAACCGGATGGTTGCCGCGCCACTGAAATGCTTGCTGTGGCCCGCTTGAAGCGCAGTGGCGTCAGCCGCCGCAGCCTGCATGCGGATATGCATCGTCTCAGTGGCAGAGTCCCAGGTACCGCGGCCGCCTGCAGCAACCGTACCGTCGCCAGTGAGATTCATGGCAGAAAGAAGTGCGCCATTGTCGCCTCCGAGCACAGGGAATTCATCAATGCACGCTCCTGCCAGCTTCGAGACTCGAATATTTGGCTCACACTGCGGGTAAAGAAGCATGTTGACGGCCAGGGTAACAGAGATGGTGTTGGATCCCGCAGGCCAGGGGTACCGCTGACCAATGTCCATGTGGGTGAACTGGGCCTCGCGGATGGTGAGCGCGCGCCGCTGTTCCTGTTCCACACTGACGTCATTCTCGTCGTAGTTGTTCAAATCCTCATTATATTGTATTCCAGCATCAGTATTGTCGGTAATGCCAGACCGGCCTGCATCAACTCTCCACGGCGGAATGGAGTCCCCTACACTAGCATCCACAAACAGGCCACTGTCCCACCCCTGAGCCGATACATCAGTGCATGCCGTCCCAGGCTGCAAGCACGACCATGCCTCGACACCATTTTGGTAGCTCGGCCATTTCCAGTCGTCGTATCCGCTTCTGATGTAATTCGCCTCAACCGACAGGTCGGGGGCAGGCTGATGCTGCCTGCCATTGGTCAAGTTGAAGGAAACCGATACTGTCGGCAAGAGGCCGCTGTTCTTCAACTCGATCTCTTCCTCAGCAGCACCGAAGCTCACCGTACCCGTTTCCCAGTGCCACTCCACCGTGTTCGGGTCAGCAGCGCTGTTGTTGCGAGCAACCTCACCCTGCCAAGCAGAATCAGTCCCAACCAGGTCCAGAAAGGTGGCGTTTTCTGAACTGCCCGTCAGCCCATACACCCTGAATATCGGCAAACACTTGCGGAAGATGGGTGCAGTAGTGTAGAGCTCGAGCGTGATGACATTCTTGTCGCACGGGTACGGCGACGACTGCCTGGCTGTGACCTTTGTAATCGTGGGCTGAGGAATGTAGAGCGGGTGCAAGAGGTGTGTGACACCGCCTTCCTTGGTGTCCGACTCCCACGAGATGACTTCAAGCGTCCAGGGGTCGATGGTGCTTGCTTTGATTGAGATGGTGGGCGCCGCCTTCTTCCTATGCCAGTTCTCCACCGTAAAGTTGAAGCTAAATTGTGTGTAGCCCTTTTCCAGCACCGACACACTATCCAACAGATCGCTCGTCAACCAAAGCGACAGCACGCCCGAGTTCAACCAGTGTCCCTGCCGAGTGTTGGAGTTTGCATCTGACCCATTGATTTCCAGAGTGTCAGGCTGGACCGCTGCCAAGTCCAGATACACCTCGGTGCCGTTTGGATCACCGGTTAATGTGTTGGTCAGCCCCTCAATGGTAAAGCGCGGGGTACAGTTTGCGTAGAGCGGAGAGGAGGACACAATCGTGACAGCGATTGAGTTGTTTGTGCACGGGTACGGGTGCGACTGTGCAAATCGAGTGGTATCGAGCACAGCCAAGGGCCGAATGTTCATCGGCTGCAGCTCTTCCCTGCTTTGATGGGTGGAGCTAAAGAATGCAGCATCCACACTCGCGGCATTTACTACGACACAGGTGAGCGTGGCACTTGCGTCACACCCATCCACAGCAACTGAAGGCCTCTCAATGATTTCCACACCCATCCGCACCGGTGTGACTGGGGACGTGAGCGGCTTCGACGGATTCCATACATCGAAGGCAAAGTAGTACGTTTCGCCTGCAACCGTCGCTTGCTTCGGCGTAATCGTGAGTTGGCCCAAAACACGGTCCCATGGGGACGGGCCAGCAAACGGGACAGCACCAACAACATTCAAGTGCAATACACGCGACTCAGTCCCTTGAAGACCAGTGATGCTCACCGCAGGCGTGTAGTTGTAGACATTTGCCACGGTGGGGTTCAAGCACGTCTCCAACAACGGCACATTCAGCCGCAGCCCGACGTTGATGGTATTATCTGGCGCGCAAGGGAAGGGCTTGCTCTGGTTCACCATCCGCAACCCAAAACTAATCTCGCGCACATAGACCGGACGCAACTCCTTCAGTGTCATTGTATACACCTGCTCTGCGGTCAGGGTCGCTGTATTCATTACCATGCCATCAGGAGTTGACGAACCCGGATGCTGAAAGTGATGTTGTTTGTTGTACAGTTTGCTCACTTCAATGCTATCATCTTGCTGCACAAATACCTTCAAAGCTCCTCCCGCAGTCTCGGGGTCTGTTGTAGCAACCTGTGAATTGTGCAACCGCACGGAAAATGTGTAATTCTCCATCGCCACCATGGTCTGACCCGTGAGCACCGTTAGCTCGAGGGTGCCTGTAGTCTGATTCCACTTGCCCATGCTACTGAAAACTGGTTCCACGTTCGATGTAAATGTTTTACCTGAATACTCTCCAGTCCAGTTCGCATTGACATTGGCGACTATGATGCTGATTGCATCGTTGTCTGCTGTCACATATTGCTTCAGACCCTCGATGGTGATTTTGGGCTGGCAGTACTGGCTGTTCATGTAGGGCACCTTTGACACTAGGTTGATCGTGATGATGTTGGTGTCGTCGCAGGGATACGGGCTGCTTTGCTGTATAAATGGTGTGGCGGGATCCCACTCTGGCGTGCGGATGTACAGGGGCCGAGCATCGTCAGATTGCACCACAAGAGAGTTCGTTGCCTCATCGGCAGGGAAGACCACAGTAGTGTCTGATTGTATCAAATTGTCATCAGTGATGTTCTCGAAATCCGCGTACAGGACCGTCCGATTGTCGGGACGCACGCGCACCTTGGTGTTATTCTCCACATTGAACTCAACCGTGTCAGTGCTGAAGAGCACGTGCTCCACCCGCCCAGACTTGGCCGAATCGCCTGGCATGCGAAGACTCTCGAGGCTAAACTGGATGTTGAGCTCGTTCCGTTCCTTGCCCCATCCGTGGTCATTGGCGGTGCTGTCCGACGTTGGGTTGGTGAGGTGCGGGTCCGCAAGTCGGCCATCATCCGTGTGGTATCTGTTGATCACCTGGAATGAGAACTGCACAGTGTCCTGCCCCGCGGCACCCTGTGCTACGGCCGTGTTTGAGAAAATGTGCGTTGCATTGATGACCAGGCTGCCGACTGGATCTCCAGCGTCAGCCTCGCCCCCGCCGCGCATGCCGTCCTTATCAAAAGTGGCGTTGAACACCTCGCCGTTGCTACCGCTGCCCACCTTCAAGACCTCATCAATGTGCTCCTGTTTGAAGGTCCTGTGGAACTTGACTGGAATCTCGCCAGCCTCCGTGTCCTGGGGCCCACCGCCGTGCACGTTGCGGAGATTGGTCACAGTGATCATCGGCTGGCACCGCTTGAGGAGCGGCACGTTGCTCTGCATAATGACCGTGATGGTGTTGATGTCGCACGGCCACGGGGAGCTCTGGCCCGCCATCGCGTATGCCACCCGCGGGTGCTGCACGTAGCCAGGAAAGTACATCTGGGCTGACGGCTCAGGGATGTCCTGGCCGGCAAGGCTCACATCCAAATTCCACTCGCTACCGGCGTACTGGTCCTGATTGGGATAGCCAACCCGCGTTTCGTTGCCCGCATTTGCACTGTACTCGATGTTGGAGCTGACCCAGATCGCAACACTCTGATTGTACCCACGATCTCTTTGCAAGTTCCAGACGTCACCAGAGCTGATCCATCCGCCATCACTTTGCGGAGTACCATCCAGGCTTGATAACCCCGCGTCGTCCTCCCAGCTCCCGTCTCCATCGTACGTGAGCGAACTGTTGAAGCTTCCTTTCAGCGAAACTGCCGTCGAGGCTTGTCCCGTGGCCGGGTTCTCCACCACAAAGGTAAACGAGATGACGTTGCCGCCGTCTGCAGAGTCATCGATCGTTTTCGTCACACTCACTACCAGCTTGCCCTCCCTTTGGTCCCACAATTGCTGCTGAAACGTGTCGCTGTGGCTGAAATTCCCCAGCAACACCCCCGAAAAATCACCATCGGGCGTGGCCATGCCCTTGAGACCAGTCACAGTGAGGTTGGCACCACACGTGTCATAGAGCGGTACATTGGTGCGCATTACCACCGTGATTGTATTGTCCGCACATGGCACCGACGTCGACTGCCGCACGGTGCTGATAATGTGGAAGCCTGCGCTCCGGATGAACATGGGCTGCACCTCCTGCAAACTCAAGAAGCTTCCACTCATGTCGTGTGCGCCCTGCCAGCTGGCCCACTCCTCCGCAGCGCCTGACACTGTGGGATCGCTCTGGAACGTGAGCTCAGATCCCGTCGTCGAGCAGTTGCCGTTCGTCGCCGAGCATCGTGACTCGGTGCAGCACCCCAGCGTGTCCACCACAAACGAGACAGAGGGCGCGTTTTGGCCCTCTGCCCGATTCACAAGGTCAAAGCTGAAGTAGTAGAGCTGCCCAGCCACTGTCCCTGCCACCGGGGTCACCGTGAGCGTGCCAGGCCCATCACCGGCATCTAACTGGTTCCTGCTCCAAGCACCAGCAGATCCGCCAGCAAACGGCGCGTCGCCCGCAATTACCAAAAGCGGCGCGTCTGTTGTGCTGCCATACAGCCCCGTAATACTCACCGCAGGCGTGTAGTTGTAAGCCTGGGATACAGGGTCCTTGCACGTGCTCAGAAGCGGCACATTCAGCCGCAGCCCGACGTTGATGGTGTTGAGCGCGCACGGGAAGGGCTTGCTCTGGTTCACCATGCGGCCGTTTGGCAAGTATGCCATCTCGCGCACGTAGGATGGACGCTGTTGTGCACGCTTAATATCAACGGCCTCGGCCGCACTGAGTGTTGCCGTGTATTCTACGGGCTCATTGTCGCCATGAGTGTTCCACAACTCCTCATACAATGTTCGAACTGGTATTGCCACCAGCTCCAGCTTCTCGGCTGTATTGTCGTCGAACTGGTTCCTTGCATCTTGTGGGTTGTGCAGCTTCCAGGACAGGACATAAATCTTGCCAGCTACCATGATCTGGGTCTCTGTGACATTCATCGTCAACGAACCATTGCCCTGGTCCCACTGACCCCAACCAAACACAGCGTCAATGTCGTTGCCTGATGAGCCGCTGTCTTCCGAGATGTCGATCTGCATGTTGTCTGGTGTCCAGTAATACTTGAGTCCTTTGATTGTAATGTCGTGTGTGCAGTGTCCAGAGATAAGAGGCACACTGGTCATTAGCGTCACGTGGATGATGTTGTTGTCGTCGCACGGGTACGGACTAGATTGTGTGATGTTCCTCACCAGGAACTCTGCCTCGCGGATCCTCATGGGCTCGCCATCGCCATCCCCCGCGTTGGCTGCGGAAGAACCCACACTGGCCAGCAGCGCGTCAGTTGTCTCGAAGGCAATGGCGCCGGTATGTTTCGACATGGTGTCCTGATGGAAGGCGGTGCCCTCTCCGCCCTCTTCCACGACATTGGTAATGCGGTGGGTGACAGTAATGTTTGGCGACAATTGCCCCATCGCCTGGTTGACAACTACGAAAGACATGGACAGGTTAGTGACATGCTGCAGCCCAGATTGCTCCAGAATGTCAAGGACGCGGATGGTGAGGGTGCCTGTGCTAGAGTTCCATGTTGCATTGTACGGGCCCAGCTGGTTGTCCGCAAAGGCAATAGGCATGTAGTCGCGCTCAGCGGTGGGCGCCATGGTTCCTGTCAGGCCCATGATCGTGATGCCTGCATGAGTTTCGGCCTCGTCAGACTGGCAGCTGCGAAAGAGGGGCGAGTTACTCACCAGGCCAACTGTGATGAGATTTTCGTCGCATGGCCATGGCGACCTTTGGCTTATGGTCCTGACAGTAAACCTCGATTCCAGAACCTCCATGGTATCAAAGACCTTACCTTGCTCCATGGGCTGCCCCACAGCCTGCATTGAAACTGCAAAGGCAACCTGCACCTTTGCTGGGTTCACGACTGTAAACGAGAAGCTGTAGTTGACGCCCGCGTCCAGCGTCTGGTTCACAAAGAGCTGGAGAGTCCTGGCATTTTCATTGACAGTCCTCTGTGCTGTTGCATCCGAGGCGTGATAGTTGGTCCATGAGCCATATCCCGCGATGGACTCGTTGTGGCTGTTTGGCGCAAAGCTAGAGGCATCTTTACCTCCGAGCTGAATGTAATCGCTGGCCCCGTAGACCTCAAAGTCAAGACCTCCCACATGCGCATACGCCTCCCGAAAGCCAGTGAAGGTCCAAATGGGCTTGCAGCGCTTCCATACAGGCACATCCATCTGGAATGTAATCGTAATTGTCCTGTTATCACACGGAAATTCGGAGCTCGACGCCACCTCGATAGACCTGAAAGTGGTCTCAATCACCTTCATGGGGTCGTCCATCTCGTCACTCTCCGTGGTCTTCGGATAGTCCATCTTGCGTGCAATAATGTCGTGACCAGTAGTCCAGATGTCTTTGCTGTTGCCGACATGCGTTGCCAAAATGGTTGGCTCGACCGGCTCCTGCGCATTCGGAGGATTGTAGATGCTGAATCGGATGATATACCCGGAGCCAGCCTCCGTGTCTTGAACCACGTCAAGCAGCAACGAGTCGTTGTCATCACTCCAGAATCCCGTCCCCGGTGTGCCATCGAATCCGTATGCAAAGATGAGATGGTCGTTCCCACCCATTGAGCCGTCTTCAATCTGGATCTCACCCTCTGGAAAGTCTGCATTAGCGATTCCCTCGATCAGCACTTGCGTCCTGCCTGCCCTGAAAGGCACGTTTGCCATGATGGTCACCGTGAGGGTGTTGAGCTCACATGGGTTGGGGGTACTCTGATGGATCGTCTTGACGCAGAAGAACGAGTCCATGACCCGGAGCGGGGCTGCATCCCCGACCATAGCGTCGCCAGTGTGCGTGCACGACGTGCAGCAGGGCATTCCAGTGTCCTTGGTCATTTTGGTCTTGTTCATGCAGACGCCCGAGCTCTTGATCGACACGGCAGGCGACTCTTGCGGCATCACTGGATTGATAATCTGAAATGAGAAGATGTATTCCTCTTCAGGATCGGTGGTGATGGCTGAAAACACAGTGAGACTCCGTGTAGCAGCGCCAGCAGAAATCCAGTCATCAATGTACGAATTCCAAGTGGCAATTCCCGGCTCACCCGCCATGTTCTTGAAGTACATGTGATCAGAAAAGGTGTCGTTTGCGGGTGTCACGCAGATGCTCTGCAATGGCGAGATCATCAGGTCGCCCGAGTTGTCGGGCCACATTCCGGCGCCCTGACGGTAGGCCTCGCTGTTTTTCCAGCTGTCCGTAAACGTTTTCTGGGTTTGGGATTGCACAGTATATGTCACATATTGCGTGGTGGTGGGACCAAAGGACGCCGCGGCTCCTGCTGATGTTGCCACATTATAAGTAAATCCTTCCCAATTGCCCGCTCCCTGCGTAGATTTGTCGTCGAGGCCTGAAATCTCGATAGTGACAGGTTGCGGGCAGTCGTGCACGAGCGGCACGTTGGACTGCAGCGTGACAGTGATGGTGTTTCTCGAGTACGGATACGGGGTGCTCTGCCCAATATTTTTCACCACCCACGCGGGCATCAGGACAGCCAGAGGCGCAGCATCCCCAGCAGTCGCACGATAGTGGCTTGGGCTGGACGTGATGTCATTATTGATGGTGTCCTCTGCAATGCAAATATCCACAGCCTCCACTGTGATTGTTGCTGGGTTAAAGAGCCTGCCCGGCGACGCTTCTTCCATGGCACAATCTGCCGTGCTGTGCGCAGTGCCATCCGTGGGGTTAATGATGTCAATACTGAAGAAGTACGTCTCGCACGCCGCCAGGTGCGCGTACGGAGCCACCTGCAACACCAGCTTTCCCAAACTGTTATTCCACACGCCTGTCGAATTAAACGTGCTGGCATGGGGACCACCGACAGTCATGGCGTTGGAGTCCACGGTCTGCGTTGGGATCGAGTTGCCGACCTTGTCCTTGGCCAAGAGGCCCAGAATATTGATGGTGGTGCCGGGCAAAAGCTTTACGTTGGGCCGCAACTCAAACAGAATGGTGTTGTGGTGGCAAGGAAACGCGTTGCTCTGGTTCGCGATCTTGACGTTGAATACGGACACTGGAATCTCGCCGATCTTGAAATTTTGCTGATCGCTCGGACACACAAACTCTGTCCAGGCCGGATTGACGTCGTCCAGCGCTATGATGGCCGCTGTGGGCGCGGTGTCCAGACTGGTGAGAGGAACGCCGCTGATGTCAGCTGTCGGAACCATCGACGTGTTGCCCACAGCCTTGTTCTTGACTAGGAACCGCAGACAATAAACCTGCAACTCGGTGTCGGCCATCAGCGCAACTTCGAGCGATCCCTCCTCTTGTGTCCAATTGCCAGTGCTTGCAAACACCTCTGACCCACCTGAACAGTCGACCACTGCCAAGGCAGCATTGGTGGGAGTCTGTGTTTGATCGATGCCCTTGATAGTGATTACAATCGGACTGCATAGCATGCGCAGAGGCACGCTTGTGGCAAGGGATACAGTGATGTTGTTCATGGCGCACGGCAGGGGATTTGACTGTTGAATGGTGCGAGTGGTCCAGTAATTGTCCTTCACAAACAGAGGCTTCTTCTTGCCGCCATCGCCAGGATCACCGGGCAGCTCGAGTGCGTCAATCACAAAACTGTCACTAACAGCACTGCCAATGCTGGCCGAGATGGACAGCGACGGTGCGTGCTGGTGGAAGTTGGTGTTAGTCAGATTGAAACTGAAGACATACTTAGTCCCCGCGTCTGTGCTGACATCGCTTACAGCGACAACCAATTTTCCTTTGTGCTCTGCGATTGAAACCTGCGACGGGAGCTTATCTAAAAAGGTGTCTCCTGTCACGTAATAAGTGCCCGTGGCGTTGAAATGTCCCTCTGCATTCTCAATGGGAAGTTCAACAAGAGTCGTCTTGTCCGTGTTGAGACCAGTAATGGTAAACGTGGGTCGGCACTTCCACAGCAGCGGCACGTTTGTCTGCACCGTGACGGTAATGGTGTTGAGCGCGCACGGATAAAATGAACTCTGGCCCGCCATGCTCGTGCTGACAAAGGTGATGTTAGCAGTGTCCGTCTGCCCCACTTCAAATGCAGCCTTACGAATGTACATCGGCGACGCAGTGCCTTCCTTCGAACCAGAGGTGCCCGAGTTCTGATCCACATTCATGTAGCTCGGATTATAAATGGATGCGCTATTGGACGAGTTCTTCAGCATGAATTGCTTGATCCTGGAGCTCTCAACAGAGGCGTGGTCCACGTACCCAGGATAGATCCCATTGAGCTCAACGACAACATCCGGAGAAACCTGGGGACTTGCTGGGTTAGTGACGTTGAACGAAAACGTATAGTCTGTGTCGGCGTCCAAGTCTGTTGTCACAGAAAGCACAAGTTTGCCAAATTGGGTACCTGGCATTGCTGTCCAGGAGGGGATGCCAGTCGTCTGGTCCTTGCTCTCTCTTTTGTTGTCGCTGGACCAGCTGCCGTCTCCAAACGAGGCATGGGAACTCGCCTCCAGGCCAAGGGGGCCTGCTGGGTTGTACGCATTCTGAAGATTGTACACAGTGATGACAGGGTTACAAAAAGCCGACAGTTTTGTGGTTGTTGAAAGCGTCACCGTCAACGTGTTGGTATCGCAAGGGTAAGGCGACGACTGACCCAATGTGCTCTGCATCGTTACCGCAGCGACTTTGAGAGGAGCGGGATCCGCGGGATCAACAGTGCCACTGAAATCATACATGCCCCAATCTGAGCCCATGGCGTTCCAAATGTTGCCGTCGATTGTGACTACCTGCTGCTCCTGTCCAAAGTTCGGGTTTCGCAATGTGAATGTGAAAGAGATATTAATCCCAGCGCCTATGGCCGATGAAGTGTTCAGGACGAGCTGCCCGACCTCACGACTCCAGGACACCATCGAAAAGATGTCTGGACTTGCAACGACACTTGTGTCGTTGCTGCGACTATTGGTCAGACCGTTAATCGTCAAGGTAGGATGGCACTTGGGCACGAGCTGCACTGTCATGATGAGAGTAATGGTGATTACTGAGTCTTCGCATGGCGTACCACTGCTTTGAGTCGCGCCAGCTTGAATGATGTTTGCATGCTGCACGAAGAGGGGAGCCGACGACGGGTTTCCTTGCATTCTCAAGAACTCGCTTGTTTGACCCAATCCTGAGACCCGTGTGTCAACATCGGGTGCCTTTTGCCCCTTGGCAGGGTTCTCCACAACAAATGTAAAGGTGTATACACTGCCGGCAAGGAAGATGCTTGGCCCACCTACATCAAAGTCAAGTTCGCCACTGGAGCGACTCCATGTTCCATTCTTAGCAATGACATTACTGGAATCCAGCAGAGCAAGCTCAGTGGAGTCTGCTGTGTTGGTGTCCTTGATACCTTTGATCGTAATTCTGGGCTGGCAGTTGGGGTATGGAGTGACCAGGAGCGGCACATTGGACTGAATAAAAACGGTGATGGTGTTCACAGCACATGGAATTGATGTGCTCTGCGAGATGTTGCCCAGTAACAGCACCACGGGCCTCACAAATAGTGGGTGTGAATCTTGGGCTGAAATTGTCACCCCCGCAGCTGATCTGTTCGCAATAATCATCTCTGCCGTAGAGTCGACTATTGTCATGAGCTCTCCGCTGAGCACCATGCTGTCCTTGGAACCCGCCAAACCGAGGCCCTGGCTGGACAGTTGGGATGTGATGCTGACAGACTGCGCATCCTGGGCATTGCCCAGGTTGGTCACCACAAACGAAAACTCGTACGGTGTATTCATCTGCAGCGGGCCCTTCAAATCGAGCGTGAGCTGGCCAGCAGTGACAAACTCGCCAGGACCACTCCACTCAGCGGAAGAACCAAAACCACTGCCTTCACCAACAGCACCTGAAGAACCAACATCAGCGAGCAAAATGTTGCCAGGCATGGGCGCTTGAACAGATCCCAAGCCGTGAATGGTAAAGGATGGCTCGCAGTCCAACCGGACTAGCACGTTGGGCCTGAGCTCGACTGTGATCGTGTTGTTGTCACACGGGAACGGCGAGCTCTGCGTGACACGCTTAATGAGCCAAGCAAATGCTGTGATTTCCATGGCGCACACATCATCCGCTCTCTTTGTCAGCGCCGAAGAAATGCCCCCTTGATCATTTACTCCACCCTGGGGGCTAGAGCAACCAACAGCGTTGGTAGTTTCAGGGTTCGTGCAGACATTACCGCAACCTCTAGCAGTGATTGATGTGGCAGGACAAGACTGGCCCGCGGCCGGATTTCGCACGGTGAAGTTAAACGAGTGGTCAGTGTCTGCCATGGTGCTCGACATGATAGCCAGCTCCAGTGTTTTCGATCCTGCTGCGTTGCTCCAACTTCCCCTGTAGGTATCATTGAGATGCATATACCCCTCAAATTTGTCAGCAGTCGCTGCAAACCACGAGTCTTGGGTGATATTGATGAAACCAGTCGGGGCGATGGCATTGTCAAGACCCGTGATGGTCATTGTTGGCGAACAACGCTCAGTTTTCAACAGAGGAACATTAGTTTTGAAAGAAACCCTAATCTGGTTGACGTCGCAGGGGTATGGGGTGCTCTGCTCCGCCAAGGTCGATTTGAACTCGAGCGCCCACACCTTGAGCGCGTTTGCGTCACCAATGACAGCATACGGGATACCATTCAGGACAGTGTCGTCATCGTGCACCATGGCACTACTTACGATACCCACACTGGTGCGCAACGTCGACTTTGTGTCTGAAATCCAATCTGCCGTGATAGATACTGGCACTGAGTGTTGCTGCACCATGGGATTCTCAACCCGGAAGCGGAATACATACTCCGTTGCACAGTCTGTATCTTTGGCCACATACAGGGTCAAAGTCTTTTGCTCGTTGTTCCACCAGCCCGTACCCGGTGTACGCACAGTAGTTGCAAAGGGCTTGGCGGCAAAAAATAAGTGGTGCCCCAACTCGTTGGGTCCATCCATCAGTTGCATCTCGCCGGTGGGCGCATAGGCGCCATGAAGTTTTTCGATCTTAATCTCACTGCCCTGGCCCGAGAACCAAGTGTTCGATGAAATGGTTACCGTCAGGTCGTTGGGTCCACAGGGGTAGGGCGAGCTCTGTCCAATTTTCTTGGTGCAGAAGAAAGGCTTGTGGATTTTGAGGGGCTCGGCGTCTCCTTGAAAATTATTTTGCCAATCTTCGAGAGTGTCAGACCTCGTGCTGTTCGCCACGACAGCACTTTTGGCTGGCGAACACGAAGTACAGCACAGTAGTGTTGTTTCGTCCTTGTCGAAGGCATGCCTGGGAGCTGTAGTCTGTGTTCCGTCCTGAAGGGACGGGTCGCAAGTGTCAAGACCAACAGGGTCTTCGGGTATCACCGAACCCGCTTCGTGGTTGCTACCAATGTACTGGTACATTTGGTTTGTGGTGGCATCCACTCCAATCCTACCCTCGACAAACATATCCGCAGACAACTGCTCACGAACCGGGTTTTCAACCTGGAACTGGACCACGTAATTAAAGTCGGGGCTCGTGCTCTCGGCAATGTGCATCACAAGGCGGGTCTGTACGGTCTCGACATCAGGCGACAAGGCACATTTGGAGGTCTTCTGCATCGCCCATCCTGGACTTCCTTCGTCTGTACACTCCTTCCGCTCAAAATTTCCCTCAGGGGCCGCCGGAGCACAACGCTCCATGAAATGATGGTCACCGAGACGATCGTTGGGATCCTCGCAGATCCCTGGTGCCCACCACAATTCATTAGAGTTAGCCCAGGTCGTGTTGTCACGCTCAAGGTGCTGAAGACCAATCAAGGAAACCTCGTTGTCCGACGTGTACAAACTAGGTGCCCGCCAATCATTTGCTGGACTTCCTTTATCTGCGATGCCAGAGATGCGGATGTAGGTCGGGCAGGCAGTGAAGAGGGGCACATTGAAAGCAAGGGTCATCGTGAGAGTGTTGGTGCAGCCGGGGTACGGGACACTTTGGCCCACCCTCTTCTTGGTGAAGTCGGCGGCCAGAATTTTCATGGGCCGGGAGTTGCCCGCCCAAGCACCATAGATATGTGGCAAGGAGGTCGTTGCGTCACCTTCCATTTGCACCTTGGAGCCTGTTTCAAGGGATGCTTCGATTGAAACCTTCTGAGCCTCCTGCGGTGCTGCACGATTTGTGACATTGAAGCTGATTGTATAGGTCTTGGAGCCGATAGTGTTTAGCGCGAGGGAAAGCACGTTCGTGGCAGTTGAAGACGGATTTGATACTGATTCCGGCGTCCACACTGACACTTGATGAAAGCGATCAAGCTCATTTTCTACAAGATCGAGATCAGTCGCGCTAGTCTGACTGCCCTTGAGACCAAAGATTGTTACTTTGGGGTGGCAGTCCAGGCCAGCGACTGGATTCAAGAGCAGAGGCACTGTCGTCTCCAGGGTAATCGTGATGGTGTTGACGTCGCATGGATAGGGAGAGCTCTGCCCAATGTCCTTGGTAGTGAATCGGGTGGGACGAACTCTCAATGGCATGCGGTCCTTGTCCAGTCCAAATCGCTCCTGATCCACGACAAGGTTTGCACCGAATTCGCCACACAAGAACCTGTTGAAGCTTCCGGTTTCTTGGGCGGGCACATGTGATATTCCATCCTTGTGCCCCCACCCATCGATCAGAGGGGGTCCAGATGCAGATGCATCTCCGAATCTCGGAGGGAACGTGTAGGGAACGTTGGTACAATTGATTATAGCATTGTTTCCAGTAACATTTGTCCATGTTGCATTGATGCAGCCGGAAGTTGGGCAATAACAATCAGAGAAGTACTGCATGATCTTGGACTGTGCGAGCACTGCAGTGTACTCAGGATCTTCTGGAATATCACAATAACGCCAATTCTTGCTAAACTTGCGCTCATCGCGAACCAGGGTCACACCACTGGCCGCGTCGAGCAGCTGCCGATTCGCGTAATCATCCATCAGCTCAGCTTCAACCACGGGGCTCGCAGGCCCACTCTCTGCCTTTGCGTTCACCAGAACAAAACGCAGCACCCACTGGTCGGTGTGACTCTGATTGGCTTCGAAAGGAAGAGCCAGCACGAGCTTACCATCTGTTTGGGTCCAAGCTCCAGACACCGCAGACCCTGTGCCCCACTCGACCGCAAGATCTTCATTACTCGGGGTTTGTGAGCCAATCAGACCAGCAAGAGTAATATTGGGCCTGCATGACTTGTATACGGCATCTGGAGACACACTCAAGGTGACCGTGAGAGTGTTGTCGTCACACGGGAAAGGAGAGCTCTGTGAAATGTACTTGCGCGTCAAGGCAAGCTGGTTAACCTTGAGGGGATGCGCCGCGTCGGCGCCGAGCTGCAGGGTCTGGGGAAACAGAGCTGCGGAGCCAGGTGAAATTGTAGTGCCAGCAATCGTTGCACCCCCAGCAATTCCGCTTGAACCAACCTTCACGGTAGTGACACCAGCCGACCTCGAAGCCCGCTGCAACAAAGAGAACTCGATAGTGTATTCGAGGCCCGCCACAGTTGGTGAATTGATGCGCATGATCCACGAACCAGAAGACTTTATGAACGAGCCACGGATATACGTGAAGGAATTGGTGGCTTCGAACGGCATGGTACCGTTAGGAGTGTGAGCCGGGTAGGGCAAATCCACAGCCATAACGTCGAGGAAGTACGGTGTCGACTCTGACTCTTGCTGCGTTTTGAAGCCCGAGATGGTGACATTCGTTGGGCAGGCCGTGAAAAATGGCACGCTAGTGGCGAGGGTGATTGAAATAGTCGTCGGCGAGCACGGATCCGTGGGTAGGTTGCCACCTCCGCCTTGCCTAGTCTTCTGCACGATAGAATGAGCCGTGAAATTAATCGGACGGATGTATCCATAATCATCATCTTCAGGCGTGCGCCGACCTGGGTCACCGATCTCTGACCCGAGCGCGACGTTTGAACCGTACGACGGGAAAACTGGGTATTCGGGGGGAGGGGTTGCAATGCAGGGCAGATTTCCTGCAGTCGTCGGGCACCGCGTGCAGTTCGTGGTCTGACAGTTGAGGACATCCCACATGGTTTGGTTGGTACAATTGCTGGGACACAAAACAAAGTCGACATCGGCCAGGGCAAAGTCCGCGACATATTGATCAAAGACAGATGTCTGTGCGTTCATGTCATCAAGGCGCACAGAAGCACTGAGTGAAAAGGCTACCTCGGAATCGGCCTTGGTGGCCATCAAGACATGCATCACCGACTGGTCTTGAGCATTGGTCATGGTAGCAATGATATCCACATTCTGCTTTGGCCTGCTTGCGGCAGGGTTGCGCAGGACAAACGAGAAGAGGAATGATGACTTGTACACATACTGGATGCTTGATTCAGCCGCAAGACCCGAAAACATGGTTGTGACAACTTCGGTGCTTTGGAGATCGCTTATATCTAGAACAAGGAGCCCAGCATCTTGATCCCATTTGCCCAAAACTGAAGTATCACTCGCCATAGAAAATTCCAGAGAGCTGTGGGTGTCCATGCCAAAGAGACCCCTGATTGTGAGCATAGGCGAGCAGTCGCTGAGTAGACGGGTCGAGGATGTGAAAGACACTGAAATGGTATTTTCGTCGCACGGCCACGGTGAGTTCTGTCCAATGGTCTTCATGGTCAAATATGCTGTATCCACAGTCAGCGGATAAAGCGGTGAGGTGTTGTTAACGTTAGTAGGGCCATGAATGAACTCAGGGGTCGACATGACATTGGCGCCGACCAAGTTGAACTTGATGCCATGCGTGACTTCTGCTGTGACAACAGCCGCAGACTGACCCCGTGAGGGGTTGCGGATTTCGAATGAAAACACAATGTTGCGGACGTCCTCGACGTCATTCACAACAGGCAGAACAAGCGTGCCAGTATCCTTATGCCAGTCACCAACGGACTCAAAGGGCGAGTCGCCCGACACAATTTTCAGACCTGCCAGGGTTGTGTTAGACATGCCGGTGGTGCACGTGGTGTTGAGCACACAGGCAGATGTGCCGACAGCCGACAGGCACTGTCCTGAACTCCATTCACAGCACCCAACTGCATTGCATTGGGGCATATTGAATCCGTTGTTTTCGCACGCGTCCGTGCCACTGAGCACGCCATTCGAGGGGCCACGAGTTGTCTCTACCCTGGTAAAGTCAAAGGTGCAATTGTTTCCCAAGCAGTCTGGAATCGAACAGTTGGCAAATATCGTCTCAAACCGCCGTGGCTCGTCCTGCGTGTCGGCACCCACCAGGCCCTTGAGCGTAAGCATTGGCGCACATGAGGCAAACAGAGGCACAGTACTCTTGAGCGTTACCGAAATGGTGTTCATGTCACAAGGGGTGGACGAAGACTGCACAATATTGCGCACAATGAAGACCGGATCCCTAATCCTGAGTGGCTTGGAATCGCCCTGGACACCTCTCGGCACTGGGATGCGCTCGTTATCGTGCAACATAACAGCTTGTGTAATCTTTGTGCCCAGACGCTCTGGATGCAAGCCATTTGCCTGTATCATGACCTCTTGCTCCTCCTGACCATCATCAGGATTCTGCAATTGGAAAGAAAAGATGTAGGGTCCATTGCATTCCATGTTTTGGACTAATTGCAGCTTTAATGTTTTGTCAATGTTATTCCACAATCCATAACCTGCGCCGCCAATGTTGGCCTGCAAGTCTGAAGCAAATATGAGGTCGTGCCGCTGGCCATTGGAAGCGTCCATGATCTTGAGAGGCCCTGTAGCAGCCCGTGCACCCATCAGTCCAGAGATTGTGATGGTGGTAACATGACCATAAAGAATGGTAGTGGGCGTGATTGTGATAGTCAGCGTGTTCATGTCACATGGCCACGGGGTGCTTTGTCCGATGTTTTTGTTGCAAAACACGGGGGCTTTAACCCGCATCACTCCCGTATCTTCATCATCTACATTGCACAAACAACACGGGCGTTCGACCACGTTGAGCATATCGCTCGCTACGGCAGGAATTCCCGGGAGTGCGCTGTTTGCACACTCCTGTCCAGACAGAAAGCTCTCAACTGTCCTGTTAACAGGACAGTTGAAGGACTGGATTCGAACGGTGGAGGCCTCTTGAAGGCCTGACGGGATGTCCACAGAATCAGGCCCAGCATGCGGGTTTTGTACTTGAAAACTGAACACGTACGGAATTCCTGCAGTGGTCGGCACAGCAGAGAACACAGTCACCCCAAAATCATCCACCGACCAAACACCATACTCGTCCAACCCCTGGTTTCCAGCAGCAGACTTGAAAATGTCAGCCCTGTTGACTCCAACTGGGCAAGCACCGGCCGGTGCAACAAGAGCAATCTTGCCGTCTGTATGGTTGGCATTGGTCAAGCCTGACATAGTGATCATGGGCTGGCAAACAGCATTGGGCAGCAGCGGAACATTGGTCTGCAGCGTTACCGTAATGGTGTTGAAACAGCCCGAGTGAGGAGTGCTCTGGCGTATGGTCTTAGTCTCAAAAATCAGACCGCGGATCTTGAGGGGCCATGCCTCTTTGGTACCCACGTAAGGCAGGGCGCTGGAATTGTAGATTGAAGCTGGTGCATT